>OGGK01000032.1_pt1 | contig 119946 bp, 95 predicted proteins | sample 1571171 | NCBI WGS metagenome assembly OGGK01 (sample SAMEA2581958, study PRJEB24529) | metagenome | biome: Human gut stool | place: China | collected 2011 | reverse complement strand
TCTTCGCTACGCTCTGAATGACAGATAGTATAAACTAATTATGCACATTTACTTACTATGTATTCTTAACACTATATTCTTTTCAATTAACACTTCCTCAATAAAAGACTTTCAGCCTTAGGTTGTGTTATCATGCCGCATGGTACGAATCGTTACTCGCTACCGGCTAATAATCAGGATTCTGTACCAGTACCCCATTCGATTTGTCAATCTCGTCTTGCGGCAATGGCAGTAGGGCATTCTTGTCCTGATAGTTTTTTCCGGCAGCTTGCAGTACCTCTTTGGCAATTCCCCAGCGTACAAGGTCGTAGAAGCGGTCGGGCTCCAATGCCAACTCTACACGGCGTTCGTGGCGGATGGCATCACGCAGTGTGCTTTGGTCGATAGACGTAACTTTGGGAAGTATGCTGCTGTCCGTACCGCGTGCATGGGCGCGAACTTGTTCCAGATAGTCGATAGCTTCACCCGAAATACCTTTTTCGTTGGCGGCTTCGGCGGCCATGAGCAATACGTCCGGGTAGCGGATGATGCGGATGTTTACCCAAAAGCCGTCTTTGGTATATTTCTTACGCAGCTCGGGCTCGGTGTATGCCTTTTTGTTGAAGTAAGCTCCCATAGCGGTAGATACGGGAGACTCACCGTAAGGCTTATTAGTGTTTTCCGGGGTGATAGGGTCGCTGATGCTTCGGCGGAAATAGAGCAGGGATGCGTCTTTGCGAGGGTCGCCGGGCTCGAAGGCCTGTCCTAAAAGCGTAGTACCCATATGCCAACCCCAACCGAGGTCCCAGTCTCCTGCACCGCGCACACCTTGTACTTGGCAGAATTGGCTGCCGATGACATCACTGTTTTTCAGTGCGTCGGTCGATTCGCATTGCAACTCGAATACGCTTTCACCGCAGTTCTCACCTTCAACGGTAAATACTTTGTCCACCGGAGTGTTCAGATTGTAGATGCCTGACTTGACTACTTCGGTAGAGGCGTCGTACATATTGCCCCAATCGTTGCGCATCATGTAGGTACGGGCGTGCAGCGAACGGGCGGCTCCCCATGTGATGCGTCCGGTATATTCGGAAGTCCATGTCCGCGGCAGGCATTTCTCGGCTTCGGTCAGATCCTTGTCTATTTGCTCGTATATCTTGTCCGCGGCGGTTTTGGGTACATTGGCATCGGATGCTTCTTTTATTTTGAACGTTACTAACGGCACTTCTCCCCATGCGCGTACAAGGTTGAAGTAACAATAGGCGCGGAAAAACAGGGCTTCGCCTTTGGTGCGGACGTTCTCCAAATCATCTTTGTTTCCACTGTTCTCCAAATCATCGAGTATTTCGTTGCACTGGTAGATGATTTTATAATTCTGTCCCCAATAGGCACTGAGCGTACCATTGGAAGCTGTGTACTGGAAGTCGTCCCACATGGCTGCTTGGTCAGCACCATCGCCGGTATCGCTTCCTTTCTCGGAATCTTCGCTGCGCACCATGTGTATCATGAAGGCGGGTATGCCTGCAGTGATATTATAGCTGCGCATCAGGTAGTATACGTTGTACATCTTTCCGCCGATAAGGGCGTTGGGGGCATCGTCTTCGGTGAACTGTCCCAGAGGGTCACGGTCGAGGAAGTCATTACAGGATGTCAGGGCAAAGGTGGTGAGTGTGCCTGCTATCAGGGTTAATATCTTATTCTTTAGTTTCATAATTTTCCTATTATAGATTTAATAAAATACTGTTATTCTGCAAGGGAACTTTGCTCCGGGCTATGCAGGTCAGAATGTCAGATTGAAGCCGAACGTGTAAATGGCAGGCATCGGATAGCTGCCGTCGTCTACACCGAAAGCAATGGCTGTGCCGCCCAGTTCGGGAGTGTAACCGGTATTGTGTTTCCACGTTTTCAGGTTCTGGATGTTGACATAGAGTTTCAAGGCCTGCATACCGATTCCGGATATCAGGGTCTTGTCGAAGTTATACGCTAACTGTACGTTGCGGATGCGGAAGAAGCTGCCGTCTTCGATATAGTACTCGGAATTCATATTGTTGATGGTATGCTTCGTATTCAGCAAAGGTTGGGTATTGCTTGTGCCCGGTCCGTGCCAACGATCCATACGTTGCTCCATGAAGTTGAACTGGCTCCAGTTGTAGTTGTCCCATGTACGGAATATCTGGTTGCCGCCTTGCCCCATCATGTCGATGCCGAGTTCCCAGTTTTTGTAGTTTACACCGAGGGTGATGCCGTAAGTGACATCCGGAGTGGGGTCGCCTATCATGGTACGGTCGGCAGTGGTGATTTCACCGTCACCGTTCACATCTTTGAATTTCAAGTCACCCGGTGTAACGGTTGCCAAGGTATTTTTGGGAGATTGCGCTATTTCTTCATTTGTCTGGTATACGCCTTCCACCTTGTAGCCGTAGAAGTAACCGATAGGATAACCGGCCATTGTGTAGCTTTGGCTCTTGTCTCCGGCAATGATTGAGTAACCGTCTTGTACAAGATTCAATACTTTGTTCTTGATTGTTGTGAAGTTGGCGCCTACGTTATATCCCCAGTCGCCAATCTGGTCACGCCAGTTGATAGCGAGTTCCACACCTTTGTTCTCTATGGAACCGAGATTGCCGATGCCCGGAACCGTACCGGAGATGCCCGGCACTTCTGCCAGCAGGTCTTTGGTGGTTTTCTTGTAATATACACCCTCAAAGTGCAGGCGGTTGCGGAAGAAGTTGGCTTCTGCGCCTACTTCCCAAGCTTCCACTTTCTCCCAACGGAGATTGGGATTAGGCAGGTAGGACAGCTGGTAGCCCGGATAGATGGCGGATGGTTTGCCGAATACGGCAGAGTAGGCATTGGTGAGCAACGGCTCGGCAGGATAGGCTTTATCCAGATTCTGATTGCCGAGCGTACCCCATGAACCTTTCAGCTTCAACATATCCAACCAAGTAATATCTTTCATGAATTCCTCTTCAGACATCAGCCAGCCTGCACCGACGGAATAGAAGTTCTGCCACTGGTTTCCGGTATAAGAGAATGCGGAAGAACCGTCACGACGGAACGAACCGTTGAACAGATATCTTCCTTTGTAATTATAGAGCACACGTCCCAGCATGGATACGGTGCTGCGCTCCCATTGCTTGCTTTCGTTGGTGGCGGTTGCCGCATCGCCAATACTGACGTACCACTTATCGGGATTGTCGGGAATAACCAGACCTACTCCTTGCGTACGTTCTCCGCCCAGCATCTCCAATTTATTATAATAGGTTGTGAAGCCGGCGGTGGCGGTCAGACTATGGTTGCCCCAAGTATTGGTGTAGGTCAGGAGGTAGTCGCTCTGTACTTTGGCTTCGGTTTCTTTGGATTGTTTCACTCCGGTCTTTCCGTTGCCGAGGGTTACGATGTTGCCTTCCACACTGCTGTCGAATACGGTGATGATAGGGGTGTAAGTGCGGTTGCTGTTGGAAGCATAATCCATGGAATACATCACTTTGAACTGGAAGTTCTTCAGGAAATCCCATTGACCGTATACATTGCCCGACGCACGATAGTTTTCCGCACGGGTGGTGTTGGCTTTCAAGTCCACATCGACCATAGGGTTATTCATCTGTGCTTTCTGAAAGCCGGGTAGGGTGGTGTACAGGTCGTATTCCGCATTGTATACGGGAGCTACCGGTGCGGCGCGGAGAGCTGTTGCCACACTCTTGGTATCGGCAGGCAGTATGCGTGCACCGTTAAACTGGAAGCCGACTTTGAAGTTATCCGTAACTTTATAGTCGTTGCTTACATTCAGTGTGACTTTGCTGTATTTCTCGTGCTTGATATTACCTTGCTCGTAGGCATAACCGGCACCGAGGTAGAAGCTGTGTTTGGCAGAAGCGCCCGTGATGCTGACGTTGTTGTTGGTGATGAATCCGGTTTGGAAAATTTCATTCTGCCAGTTGGTATTGCCCGTCCAGGGAGTGAAGTCGAATTCGGGATTACCTTCATTCCTCAACTGTTCGTTGTAAAGCTCTTTGAAACCGGCTGCGTCGACCATTGCAATCTTGTTCGTTACGGTCTTGAAACCGAACGAGCCGTTGATGTTGACACGCGTCTGCCCTTCTTTGGCCTTCTTGGTGGTAATGATGATGACACCGTTGGCGCCGCGCACACCGAAAATGGCGAGTGATGACGGGTCTTTCAGGATTTCCATGGACTCGATGTCCTGCGGATTGAGGAAGTTGATGTTGTCATTGAACAGGCCATCTACTACATACAGCGGTTTGTAGCCGTTGATGGAGTTTGTACCGCGCACGCGTATTTCGGGGTCGGCACCGGCTTTACCGGAGTTGATGACCTGTACGCCGGCTATCTTGCCCTGCAGGGCAGCTACCGGGTTGACTACGGGTTTGTTGGCAATCTCATCACCTTTGATGTTGGTGATGGAACCGGTGAGGTCGCGTTTTTTGGCGCTACCGTAACCGATGACGACTGTCTCGGCAAGCATCTGCGAATCATCGTGCATTTGTACATCGATAACGCTCCGGTTGCCCACCTTGATAGATTGTTTCACCATGCCTACATAGGAAAACTCCAAGATGGCTTCGGGCGGTACTTGGATGGAATACTCTCCGTCAATGTTCGTAATGACACCGTTGGAAGTACCTTGTTGCAGTACGGACGCTCCGATAAGCGGTTCGCCTGTTGCATCGGTCACCGTGCCGGTCACTGTTTTGTTTTGAGAGAAACTGGGAGTTGCCGCAAGGAGCAAGCATGCCGTCAGAAATAGATTTTTCAGCCAAAAGGCTCTCTTCATAGGAAGTTTAGGTTTTTTCTTCATTGCATAAAGTTTTAGTGGATAACTAACTTTGATAATTTCCTCTGAAACAATCAGGATGCAAAAAAGATTTCAGACCTTTATATATCTCAGGTTTTTAACACAATCCGTGGGAAAAGAAAAAAGAAGATGTATTTATGTACATCTTCTTTCCCTGTTGTTTGTCTTTTATAAAATATGTGTGCGGGTGATAGGACTCGAACCTACACGCCTCACGGCACCAGATCCTAAGTCTGGCGCGGCTGCCAATTACGCCACACCCGCAGGGGGATTTTCCGTTAAGCGGTGCAAAGATAAGAAGTTTTCCCGGTTCTACAAGCAAAAGGGTAAAGAAAGTTATTCATTTCATTCCGGATTCCATTCTCCTTTAAGGAAAGCCCGGGCTTTTTCGATGATAGTGTCTATATGCTTTGCTTCATCAGCCTCGTCCATATCAATTTTGATGTCAGGCTCTATTCCCCATTCTATCTGTTCCATGTTGACATTGAAATGCGGGCTGGCAGAGAAGCGGACTGTCCACCCGTTAGGCAGTTCGGAGGTAAAAGGCATACCGGAGCCGCCACCGGTTTTGTCACCCATGATGGTGACATTAGGCAGGCAACTCATTTGGTTGACAAAATCGTTGGTTGCACTGTATGAGCGGCGGTTGGTCAGTACTACCACTTTCTTTTGCCAGCGTATGCTGTTGCTGGGTTCTAACTCTATGGGGTAGGGTTCGGAAAAGTCATTGTGTCCCTTGCCTGTTTTATGGCAGATATATCCGGTCTGCACTTTTTCGTTGGTGAAACGGGCGGCAATGCGTGTGGAGTTGGTTACATTGCCGCCGCCATTACTGCGCACATCTATGATAAGTCCGTTGCATACGGCAAGGTAGGAGAGAATCTCGTCCAGATTGCCATTGCCTATTCCCGAAGAGAAACTTTCGTAACGCATATAGCCGATATTATCTTCAAATATCTTATATTTGACACCTGCGGCGGTACGGTAGTCGGTACTGGCCTTACCCAGATAGACATCTTCTACGATGTCTTCACGGAAATTGCGTGGATAATCTTGATACCATGCGTCATAGTAAGATACATTATGGGCGGAGGCTAAGTTAACGTGCCCATCCTGCAGTTCATTCAGCATATTTCCCAGTACTTCAAAAAGCCCTTCACTACTCATTGTATTGGTAATGAGCTTACTGTATTTTGTATGGATGGCATCCCAGTCTATTTGCTTGTATTCCAAGAAACAATACTGCTCATCGATAATTTTCCATAGTGCCTCAAAGTTCCCTTTCGGAGAATTGGTAGTTTCTTCTTCGCGGATACAACTGCTTAGCAAAGAAAGCACGACAACCAGAACCATTATCTTTTTTAGAAATCCTATCATCTTATCATTTACCATTTATTATCCTATCACCTTTTCCTCTTATTTTTTAATAAATAGAGCTCCTTTATAAAGCCCACCATGAATACGTGTGAATAGACATGCGTCTTTATATCGTTCACTTTAGATTGCTGAGCATCCCATATATAGGCGAGACGCATTTTGGCTCGCCCTATCGGAAAGTCTGCCGTGAGCATTTGTCGCAATGAAGGTTGGTTGTGTAATGAGGTGAATTTCACTACTCCGCTACTGTTTCCTAATGAGAAAATTTCATAGTAGGATTGACCATAGTGCGGTGAAAACATGATACCCATTAGCGGCAGGTTGATTTGGTAACGTAATGTCAGTGGGTAGTTTCTTACACGTAAGTTCCAGATAGCCATACCCGATGCATCCAAATTGATATAGGCACGTGCCGATGCCGGATTGTTGGTATTGCGCAGGTTATAGACGAAACCGCCATTTAGGTCGGCAAGACCGCCGGCAAGTAACTTGAAGTTACTCGTTATCGGAAAGTTGTAGTGCAGACCATAGTTCCAGTTTGCCAATGCGGAGAATGTATTGTTATTATCCACTTTGTTGTGGGTATAACCGATGTCGGCTTGAAAGAAGCTTTGCAAAGACAATCTGCCGTTCATCCATTTGGTCATACGCATACTTTCGCGTGAGACACGAAAGTCGATTCCGGTATATTCTTGTGGGGACAGATAGGTGTCGAATATGTTTGTAAAACCTATACCGTACATGGTGGCACGAGTTACTAGACGGCTTTGCTCCAAGCCTTCCGTTTCTGCGGGAAGCTGGGCCTGTATGGTACTGCTGTGTAGTAACAGAACAAGGCAGATAATGGCTATCACCGGCTTAGGTAGTTTCATGTTCCTCGCTATCATCATTGTTAGAGAACAATTTCATTTGCCCTGTCAGTTCATCTAATATGTCGCTTTCACTCTTTCCATGATCCGGGTCCAGGATCTCTGTTTCTTCCTCATCAAAGCTTTCGGTAGTTTGCGGAGCTTCCGGCTGGCGGGTGGGCTCTAATTCGTTGATAGTGTCCAGTGTGTAAGTAGTCAACCGTTTTCCTTTGGCTTTGAAACCTTTCACTGCGATAAACTCATCCGCATCAATAATTAACGGTTCACGGAAATTATCATGACCACCGAATATGACTTCCAGCCGCGGATAATATTCGTCAGTTAACAGAATGAGACGATTGTCCTTATTTTCACCCAAATAGTTCTGCTTGCGGTTGCTTGCATCAAAACAGAAACGCTTGATATACGGATAACCTTGCTGGTCGGCATCATAAAGAACAGCTGTCCAAACCTTGTTCGGATCATATTTCTCCAGTACCCGTATGCTGTCTTCGTAATGATTGTTTACATCGAAATTGCTGGTGTAAAACTCACCGTTATTCAATACCACCAAGATTTGTTCGTCACTTTGGAATTCACCAAGATACTCTCCGCGACCGTCATAGTTGAGGCGCAGCACATCTTGGTCAAACCATACTTTTCGTCCGCCCAATGTAGAACCGCCGCGTTGTTTCAAGGCTATCTTATGAACCGGGTTACGGGTGAGTATATTACCCATAGCCTGGCGTCCTTTGATGTTGATTTGGCTGAAATCCTCTTCGAAGATAATGCGACGTATACGCGGGTTAGGCTTAAGCGTTACCTTGATGACCTCGGCCTCACCGTTGGGATTGGCAGTGAAATATACGATACGTGAGTCGGGTGCACCTTGTGTCACGTCATATTCGCGGTCACGTACTACGGAAGTTACGGCAAAACGTTTGATATAATGTGTACCTTCTTTTCCGTCACGGTAGACGACGTTGTAGATGGTGCGTTTGTCGTTCTTCTTAAATACGTTGGCATAGAGTATATTCTTGCCTACGAATTTTTTGTCTGCTACCGGAGTAATGATGTAACGTCCGTCGCGGAAGAAAATGATTACGTCGTCGAGGTCAGAACAGTTGGCTATGAATTCGTCTTTCTTCAAGCTTGTGCCGATGAATCCCTCTTCGCGGTTGATGTACAGTTTCTCATTGGCTTCCACCACTTTGGTAGAGTCGATGGTATCGAAGTTACGCAACTCGGTACGGCGCGGGAAGCCTTTGCCGTATTTCTCCTTCAGCATACGGAACCAGTCTACCGTATATTCCACGATGTTTGCCAGATGGCGGTCTATCTCCTCGATGTCCGCTTTCATGCGGGCAATCAGTTCTTCTGCCTTGTCGGAGTTGAACTTGAGGATGCGCGCCATTTTTATTTCCATCAGTTTGAGGATATCTTCTTTAGTCACTTCGCGGATGAATGTGGGATAGTAAGGAGTTAAACGCTCGTCGATGTGCTCGCAGGCGGCATCCATGTTTTTGGCTTGCTCAAACTCCTTATCCTTATAGATACGCTCTTCAATGAATATCTTCTCCAATGAGGAGAAGTGCAGGCTTTCCAGTATTTCGTTTTTGCGTATTTCCAGTTCTTGGCGCAATAAAGCCAATGTATTGTCCACTGACTTTCTCAGTACATCGCTCACGGTGAGGAAGTGTGGTTTCTGTTCGTCAATGACGCAACAGTTGGGTGAAATGCTGACTTCACAATCCGTAAAGGCATAAAGTGCATCAATCGTTTTGTCTGATGATACACCTGGAGCAAGGTGCACCAGTATCTCTACGTTTCCGGAAGTTAGGTCTTCTACTTTTTTTATCTTGATTTTCCCTTTTTCGCTTGCTTTGACAATAGAATCGCAAACACTGGCTACTGTTTTCCCGTAAGGAATTTCTCTAATGACAAGTGTTTTGTTATCTACTTTTTCAATCTTGGCACGTACACGTACAGCTCCTCCGCGCTCACCGTCGTTATATTTTGATACGTCAATATTTCCGCCTGTTTGGAAGTCGGGATAGAGTTTGAATTCCTCGTTGTGAAGGTATTTTACAGATGCATCACACAGCTCGTTGAAATTGTGCGGCAATATTTTGGAAGACAGACCTACAGCGATACCTTCCACTCCTTGTGCTAATAACAGGGGGAATTTGACGGGGAGCGTCACCGGTTCTTTATTTCGTCCGTCGTATGACAGCTTCCATTCTGTTGTTTTGGGATTGAACACTACATCGAGCGCAAATTTGGAGAGGCGTGCTTCAATGTAACGGGGGGCGGCTGCGCTGTCTCCCGTAAGAATGTTACCCCAGTTTCCCTGGCAGTCAATAAGCAAATCCTTCTGGCCGAGCTGTACCAGTGCGTCACCGATGCTGGCGTCACCGTGAGGGTGAAACTGCATGGTATGTCCCACGATGTTGGCTACCTTGTTGTAACGCCCGTCTTCCATACGCCGCATAGAATGTAGAATACGTCGTTGGACAGGTTTTAATCCGTCCATGATGTGAGGTACGGCACGTTCCAGAATTACGTAAGAGGCATAATCCAAAAACCAGTTCTGATACATACCGCTCAGCTGGTGCTTGATGCTTACATCATTGGTATCTGCAGGTTTATAGTCCGAATGCCCTTCACCCCTTTCAGGGAGTTCTTTATCCAAATCGTCTTTTGGTCCTTCAAAGTCTTCGCTCATATTTATTCGGGAATTGTCTATTCATGAATTGCTGCTGGTTTGGCAGTTGCAGGCAAAAATACAAATTATATTCCATTAAAGAAAAACTGTATAGGAGTTTTTTAAAGCAGGTTGTTCTCTATACTAAAATAAGGAAAACGTGAATCGTACAGGGTTGAGTATGAAACAAAGTGTTTCTTGACAAGCCTGCGTGATTCACGCCTGATATTTATGTTTTTGTCTTTGTGTCTTTTATCTCTGTAATGCTAATGTATCCACTTTTAATGATTGCGGAAATTCCATTTGGAATTATCACTGTTCATATCAAACTTACCCAATGAGGGGGTGCTGTCACCTACAGATACCAATACTAGTTCTTCATCAGTACCGGGTACTTTCTTAGGCATAATGCGGTAGGTGCCGTCTGTGAGTTGCTCTATCCGCCAAAGTTGTTCGGGAGTACCGGTGAACTCAGGTACAGTTGAAACTTCAGCATCCGCTGTGGCAGTCAATGCACGGTTGGTGCCTTCGATTACTATCTTGTAGTAGGGAGCTCCCAAATATCCGCCGGCATCAGGTACGGCAGTTATAGTCCATCTTTGGTGAGGGCGGAACATATAGTCGCCTATTCTTACATCAATATTACCTTGTGGCCATGTGCCTATTACATCCTCCAAAGTCTGTGATTTCAGCGGTAGAAGAGGTTTATCGCTTTTTTCCCAGAAACGATGTCTTTCTGCCTGCATACGTATGAAGTCAACGCAAAGTTCAAGGGCATAACCTCTACGTTCGGATTCTATTTCATATGTGCCTTCCTTAAACACTTCGCCTGCTACCGGCCAATCATTCTTCCACAAAAGCGGACGTATGGCGAGTACGCTGCGACCGCCGCGGTCGAAATCGGCTTCGAAGTGGCATGACATTTTCTCTACTCCGTCGGCCTCAATGAAACGTCCGAAGTGTCCGGCTCCCGTTTGGCGGTTTCCTGCAGCAAGCACCATTTTACCACCGCCTTCCAGCATATCTCTGCCCATATTGTCGATATATGGTCCTGTGACTTTACGTGAACGGCCTACTACAATATTGTAGGTAGAATTAGGACCGTCACAGCAAGTACCATGTGTTCCGAGCAAGTAGTACCAGCCGTTGCGATATATTAAGTCAGTGGCTTCACAGTCAATGGCGATATTGATAGGTTCGTTGCCTTCTACTCGTTTACCGGTGGTAGGATCAAGTTCTACCAATCGGATAAAACCGAAATAGGTTCCGTAAGATAGCCACAGGCGGCCATCGGTAGGATCTAATAGAAGTCCGGCATCGATGGCGTCGCAATCTTCATTGTCTTCGGATGAGGCAACTGCTATTGCTTCTGTATATTTGAAGTCGGGTGAATTGGGATCTAACGTTTTATTCCACATAGTCAGTACTGTACCGCGATGACTACCTCCAAGACCGCCACCGGTAGCACTATAGGCAATCAGGTAACGATCGCCTATTTTTACGGCATCGGGAGCGGCACCTCTTCCGGGTCTTACCCCACCGCCATTCCATGTCCAGCCATCTTCGGAAATTAGTCCGCCTCCACCTGTGCCGAAAGTGTAATATTTACCCTCACATTCCATAATGGTGGAAGGGTCGTGTATGTAGGGTTCTCCGATTTGTGCGATTGCTTTTTCTGATATCAGCAAAGATAGTAGGGTTGCAGTACCCCAAAATATAGCTTTTGTTTTCATGATTATTTATAACTGATGGTAATGTTTTTAATAGGTGCTCCCTTTTCATCCAGAAAGCGAATACAGAAATCACTCATTCCGGGACCGTTAATGACAGCTCCACGTATAATGTTTTTCCCTTTCTTCAAGGTCAGGCGCTTTGACAGGCAATCGTCTTTAACCATGCGGCGGTCTCCAGACAGAATAACAGCTTCTTCACCATTCAACCACCACATAGAAGCGGAGTTCGAGCCTACCGACATCCTGACGTTGGACATATCTTCCGGACAATTGATAACAGTAACAGCCCAGAACAGAACGCCGTATATTTGCTTTTGAAGGTTGGATGCAAAACGGAACAGTTTTACATTGAATAGATTGCTGTCAAGGGCGTGCCATCTAAGTTTTTGCTTGCCTACCTTTACTTTATCGCCATCTTTGGGTAATATAGTGAACTGTTTTGGGAAATATTCGGTAGTAAAGGCCTCACGGATATAGCTGTCTGTAAATACTGTATTGCTACGGTTAGGCTTGTCTATGGGTTCAAGTAATAGCCAACGACGTATAAAGCCTTCTTTGTCAGGATACATGACATCAGTGCTACCCGGTGAGAAATAAGGTGCTAAAGGATAGTCGCTCTCTTTGTTCTGTGCATATGTATGCACATTCATTATAGTGGCGAAACAAATCGCCAACAATGCTTTGCAATAAGGAATTTTCATTATTGTAGTGTGTTTCTCAATGATACATTAATTATTGGTTTTGAATAGAAGCGGGATAAATTCCTTCAGACATCTGCGCCAAGTAAGGAACTCATGGGCAGTACCCGGAGACTCGTAATAGATGTTATTGATGCCGACTGCCTTTAAGCCATCACTGAGTTTCTTGGTTCTTTCGGGATTCTCTTCCGAACCGATTCCTAAGAAGAATGTATGTACTTTATCATTAAAAGCTTGGCGGTCTTTAAAAACTCCGTTGTAGGTGGTGTCAATGTTTTTCAGGTCAATACTGCCTGCTCCGCTGAAACCGCCTATGTAAGCAAATTTATCCAAGTTATTCAGTGTTGTGTTGAATGTAAGAAGTCCTCCCCATGAAAGTCCGGCCATAGCGCGATTCTCCCGGTCGGTCAGTGTCCGGAAATTGGATTCGATATGCGGGATGATTTCCTTTACCAAGATATTGGGGAATTGAGCTCCGAATCTTGCTCTGGCTTCAGCGGGACTTTCACCCGGATTATTTTTGAATACTTCGATGTTACCGTTGTCCATCACTACAATCATGGGTTTGGCTTTACCCTCGGCTATAAGGTTATCCATGATGAAGTTCATCTTGCCTTGGTTGGCCCAGCTTGTTTCATTTTCTCCCATTCCGTGTTGCAGGTATAATACCGGATACTTTTTAGAGGGATTCTTGTCATATTCAGCCGGTGTGTATACAATGCATCTGCGCCATTCTTGGCGGATCTTGGAATAATACCAGCTTTGGCTTATTAATCCATGCGGTACATCTTTGATGGCATAATAGTCAACGCCTTGTTCAGGAATCTCGATTCCGCTGACCCATTTGCCCATTCCGAAGAACGGTTTGCCGTTAGGATCGGCTGTGCTTACGCCATCAACTATAATCTGGTAATAGTGAAAGCCTACAACTTCAGGTTCTTTTGATACTAACGACCAATATCCGTCTGCTTCTTTAGTCATTTCACCACGGAAACTGATTTCGACTTTTTGTGCATTGGGAGCAAATATTCTGAAATGTACTCGGCGGTCTTTTCCTATACGAGGATATTCCGCTCCGTTAATGTTGTGTTCGTTGGGAACCGTTCCTTCCGGAAAACTTTGCTGTTGGGCACACACAGCTAAAGGAAGTGCTAATAAAGATGAAAAAATAAACTTCAATGCGTTTTTCATAATTTGAATATTTAAAATAATTATAGTTTTTGATAATTCGTTGTTACTGCTATTTAAAAAGGAGTGGCGCAAACTGATACAAGCTTTCACGCCATACTGGCCAAGTATGACCGCCTGGAGTTTCATAATAAGTGTATTTGATACCTATTTGGTCAAAGCGCTTCATCATTATTTGACAATTGTTGTAGGCTATGTCTTCTTTACCACCCATGGAAATCCAGAACTGCTTTAACTTCGTGTTGTAGTCCTCCTTTTTGTCTTGTAGCATTTTGTAATATCTTTCGGTATCATTGTCTCCTCCGAAAGGAGTGGGATTAGCCCACCATCCGGAACTGAATACACCTAAATAGGCAAAGTAGTTAAGGTTGGGAATACCTACATTTAAGGTATGGATGCCGCCCATGGAAAGCCCTGCTAATGCGCGGTTGTTGCGGTCGGTCTTTACGCGGAAATTCTTTTCTACAAACGGGATGCATTCTTTGAGAAGTTCGCTTTCAAAATCGTGTGTATTACCGTCTGCCATGACAATGATCATTGGCTTTGCTTTTCCTTGGGCTATCAGGTTGTCCATGATGATGTCAGTGCGTCCCTGATTAGACCAGCCACGTTCATCTTCGCCACCGCCATGTTGCAGATAGAGTACCGGGTAGGACTGTTTGGATGTGTCATAACCGGGTGGACAGTATACAAACATTCGTCTCCAATCATTGGCTGTTTTCGAAAAATATTTTTTTATACGAATATCTCCATGAGGTACATCTGCCATATAGAATCTCACGTCATCATCGGGATACGGAATTTCGACACCGCTTGTCATCATGCTGCAGCCGTAAAAAGATTCGCTGGCCGGGTCGGCAACGGATACTCCGTCTATGATGAGAAAATAGTAGTGAAATCCTTGTGTAAGCGGATCTGTAATGCCGGTCCATTCGCCATTGGCATTACGGGTAAGGTCGTATATGCGGCCTAAATTGATTTGCACCTTTTGGGCATCAGGCGCTTTTATTTTGAATTCTATACGATTACCGGGTAAAAGACGCGGGTATGCGGAACTACGTACATTTAGTTCGTTGCGTTTGCCGGGTAAAGCGGATTCATCCTTCACTGGTCGGCCAGGTTGTGCCAGAAGAATACTTGAACATATTACTTGAAGTAATAGGAAAAAGAGGAATCTGTTCATAAAGCAATTAGTATTTTTAGTTGTTAACCACACAAAGATAGCCGTGTTTTGGCTTTTCTTCTTTGTACTTTTGAACACTTTCCTTACACTTTTAAATAACATGGGAAGGTGTATTCTCTTTTTTCTTTAATTTATCTGAAACTGTAAAGACTTTATCTGAAACTGCATACTTTTATAATTTTGTATCGTGTATTTTTGTTAAACTATTAATTTTACCTTTTGTGATATGAAGAAAAACATTTTATCATTAATTTTATTGTCGTTTATTGTCGCATATAGTGCAGCTCAGCCACGTGGCAATAACGGTTGGCGGCAACCAAATACTACTTCACCGGAAGTACATGCCGATAATAGGGTTACTTTCCGGTATTTGGCTCCGGATGCTAAGAATGTGAAGCTAAGCGGGCAGTTTGCTACTCAACCATTTGATATGGTGAAAAACGGAGAGGGAGTATGGACTGTTACAGTCGGCCCTATTGAGCCGGATATGTATCCGTATGAATTTGTGGTGGATGGCGTACGTGTGATGGACCCGGGTAATGCCGATTATTTCCCCAATGAGAATTTCAAAGGCAGTTTGCTTGAAGTTCCTGGAGATGAGTCTTTAGTACACTCCATTCAGAATGTACCTCATGGTAATGTGGAGTACGTGATATATGATGCTCCCTCTATCGGGGCTACAGGTAGAATGTTGGTTTATACTCCCCCCGGCTATGATCCGAAAGAGAATAAGAGGTATCCGGTATTTTATTGCATCAGTGGTACTACCGATACTGAAGAAGTTTACTTTAAAGTAGGGCGTGCTAATTTTATTCTTGATAATCTGATTGCCAAAGGTAAAGCAGAACCGATGATTGTGGTAATGCCTTATGGAAATCCGGCTGCTTATTTTTCAACAGTTGATGAGATGCCGAAAACAGATCTGTTCAGCACAGAACTGATGTCAGACATTATACCTTTCGTTGATAAAAACTATCGTACTATCACGGCTCGTGAAGGACGTGGTATCGGTGGCTTTTCGCGTGGCGGTGGACAAGCTTTACGAAATGGGTTGGCGCATACAGATAAGTTTGCGTGGGTATGTTCGTATAGCTCAGGTCTTGGAGTTGACGACTTTGAGAAGAACTTCAGTTCGTTCTATGCCGATCCGGATAAAACCAATCGTGAGATGAAACTTATTTGGTTAGGGGTAGGCAATAACGATTTCCTTTATAAAATGGCTTGTGATTTTGGTGATGTACTTTCCAAGCATCGCATTAACCATACGTTTTTTGTCAGTAGTGGCGGGCATACATGGATGAATGCCAAACTCTACTTGCACGAAACTTTTCAGCGTTTATTTCAAACTGCAAAATATTAACTTTTATCATCTGTAATATAATGAAGAATAGATTTACAATTATAGTATTGGCAGCATTTTCGCTTGCTCCTGTTTCGCTTACAGCGCAAGCACAGTCGGCTCGGCCTCAATCGGTATCACGTTCGAATGCTCGTTTTATCCGCATTGTATCGCCTGAAGTGCATGCCGATCAAACGGTTACTTTTCGTTATTTAGCTCCCAATGCCACAAAGGTTGAATTGAGCGGGCAGTTCCTAAAGAAAAACTTGCCGCTTATCAAAGATGACAAAGGGGTTTGGAGTGTTGTGACAGGTAAGGTAAAGCCTGATATTTATCCTTATAATTTCATAGTCGACGGCGTTGCTGTGGCTGATCCCAATAATGTGGATCTCTTTCCCAACGAACGTTTTAAGGGGAGCTTATTGGATGTAAAAGGCAAATCCCAATCAGTACAGGATCTTCAGAATGTACCTCATGGTAAGGTAACTTATGCTTTTTATCATTCTCAAAGTCTCGATTTGGAGCGTCCATTACTAATTTATACACCACCCAGCTATTCCGAGAATAAACGTTATCCTGTACTTTACCTAATTCATGGCATGACGGATACACACGAAACATGGTATAAAGTGGGTCGTATGAATAATATTCTCGACAATCTTATTGCTCAGGGTAAAGCTGAACCTATGATTGTAGTAATGCCTTACGCTAATGCTTATCCTGCTTTGATGAAGAAAGACCCAAACACACAAATGAATCTGATGAGTACGGATTTGTTTACGAACGAATTGTTGAAAGAGATTATTCCCTATGTGGAAACGAACTATTATGCTAAAACAGACCGTGATAATCGTGCCATTGCCGGATTCTCGCTTGGTGGACGGCAAACATTAGGTGCAGGTTTAGGACATCCGGATATGTTTGCTTATGTATGTCCGATGGCTCCGGCTGTCTTTCCGCAGGGAGTGGCTGAGAGTTTCCAAAAGGATTATGCTGCACCCGGACAGTTGCGTACATTGAAACTCCTTTGGATTGGTTGTGGTAAGGATGACAGCTTGTATGCCGGCGCTAAAGCCATGGCTGCGGAGTTGAAGAAGAATAAGGTTCCCTGTGAGACATTTTATACCTCGGGTGGACATACATGGATGAACTGCAGAATATATTTAACAACAATCGCACAAAAATTATTTAGATAATTATAAATATATAATTGGATGACGAGAATAGGTTCTTCCAATACTCTCTGATAGCTGATATAAAGAATACTACCTTATCCCAATTTCAATGGTAATTCGAAATTTGTCGACATACTGTTGAGGTTGGGATATGTTAGTATTGGTAATATTATTATCTTTGTCGTGTTTTGGATGAAGAAATATAAGGTATATGAAAAACTTACTATTACTAATATTTGCCTTTCTATTGTTAGGACCTCATAATGTAGTGTCTCAGGATTTTACTTTCAATAATATCAATGAATTATCCGGTATTTCTATGCGGGAGATAACAGCTGTGGTACGTGATGATGATGGCTTTATTTGGGCTGCTTCGCGTACAGGGATTTTACGTGTTACGGCCGATGATTACCGGCTTTATGAACTTCCCTATGCAACAACGGATGTGATGCAGGTAAAAATGGCTTGTCGTGGCAACCTGTTGGTTGCTGCTACCCAAAACGGGCAGATCTTTCGTTATAATCCTATTTTAAATAAGTTTGAACAGTGGTTTACAATCTCATCATTATTGGGCAATGAAGATTGGGTGACTAATTTATTGATAGATACCGACGGGAAAGTGTGGGTAAGTACTAGTGTCGGTATCTTTTTTTGGACAGGTGAAGAAGTAGTGCGATTTTTTAATGATATAGAGGGCTTTTCCAGCATCACCTTGCTGGAGGATTGTCAGGCATTGGCTTTTATACAATCATCCATTTACCACATAAATACCCGTGACTGTACACAGCACAAATTACATGGGCATTTTCCCTATCTTATCTCGTCTGTCCGTTATGATGAGCGTACACACCGTGTTTGGATAGGTACTTATAATGCGGGATTGTGGAAGTATGAGCTTATGGACCAAACTGTTCGGAAAGCAACGGTTACTCAGTTACCAAGGTTTATCGTGCGGGATATTCTGATACCTGATACCACTTCAATCTGGCTTGGTATTGATGGTGGTGGCATATGGATACTTGACTCGGAAGCTAGCCGGGTAGAACAAGTATTACATGAAAATCTTGACAATCCTATTTCTCTACGCGGCAACGGGGTTTATTCCTTATTGATGGATGATCATCAGCGGATATGGACAGCTACTAATAGCGGAGGCTTGCAATATACAGAAACGGCGCGTTCTGAGGTGGAACATCTGGTACATGGGATTAATAATCCTCAATCGTTGCATAATAATGAGGTAAACCATATTTTAACGGATACTAGGGGAAATCTTTGGATTGCGACAAATGATGGCATCAGCCTGCGCGATGCTCATACTCGTAAATGGAGACAGCTATATAATGGTTCTCAATTAGTATTCTTATCATTGGCAGCTGATAAAAAAGGACGTATTTATGCAGGTACTTACGGTGGAGGAGTTTATGTGCTGGATGAAGCTACAGGTCGTGAGTTGTATCATTATACAGGCAACGAGGCTGGTTTATTTGGTGCAGGCGGGTTTGTGTTTGCTACTTATGTTGATAGTCAGGGTGATGTGTGGATGGGCGGTGTTAAAGGGAGTGTATATTGCCGTCATTCTGTTACCGGAAAACTCCGTGCTTATGATACGCAGCCTGTTTATTGCTTTGCGGAATTTTCACCCGGGCAGATTTTATTGGGATGTGCGTATGGCTTGTTATTGTTGGATAAAGAAACGGGAAAGTTTGATGTGCTTTTGTCCGGTTATACAGTACATGATATTGCTGTGTTGGGGCATACTGTATGGATTTGTACCTCAGGTGATGGTGTGATAGGTTTGGACTTGCGTAATGCCGAGCAAACACATATTACTACACAGCAAGGGTTACCCAGTAACTATACTAAGAGTGTGCTGTTGGCTGATAATAACCTATGGATAGGTACGGACAACGGACTATGTTGTTATTATCTTCCGTACAGGCAAATTCAAAAATTTGGTACTCAGCAACAATTGGCGAATACGTCGTTTAGCGTCAGTGCAGCTTGTCAACTGCCTGATGGAAGATTGGCTTTCGGTAGTAACAATGGAGTGGTGCTGTTTGATCCTGATAAAGTTAATTCTATTAGCGCCTCGGGACGCATCTATTTCTCGGATATACGCGTATCGGGGCGTTCTATTCGGGAAATAGCTGACTTTGATTTGTCTGTTCCGATTGACAGCCTCTCCACGTTGCATTTAAGTTATCCGCAGACGTCTTTTACACTGTCGGTACTCCCACTGGGATATGTCAGTAAATCCGTTTCCTTTTCTTGGAAACTGATGGGGCAGGATGATGAATGGACTGCCTATACCACTAACCGATATATCAATTATACTAATTTACGGGCAGGAAATTATATGCTGTGTATCCGGATGTATGATGGCAGTCTCTTGTCAGAACGTCAAATTTCTATTGTTATAGATCCTCCTTTCTGGCAGACGATTTGGTTCCGGTTACTGATGTTTGCCGTTGTTGCTGGTTTATTGTTTCTTGTTGTCCGTTATTATATACAACATTTGCATCGCCGCTATTCTGATGAGAAAATACGCTTTTTTACGCGGATGGCGCATGATATACGCACCTCACTGATGCTTATTAAAGCACCGATGGAAGAATTGAATAAGGAGCAGGCTCTCTCAACATGGGGAGTCAAATGTCTGGCATTAGCTTTAGAACAAACTACACGATTATCTGATACGGCTACGCAGTTGCTTGATTTTGAGAAACTCGACATCGGATGTGAGCAGCCGGTGTTTACGGATCTTAATTTGACTGATTTAATTAGACGGCGTATAGGAATATATACGGCATATGCAGCCGGAAAACAGATAGATGTGATAACTGACATTACACCGGAAAATTATTGGGTACAGGCTGATGTACGTATGTTGGAAAGGGTGGTTGATAATTTGCTTTCCAATGCAGTTAAATATTCCACTTCAGGTGGACGTATTGAAGTAACCTTTACAGGAAAGGCAGCTGAATGGACATTGCGTGTCAGGGATCATGGTATGGGAATCAGTAAAGCGGCACAGCGTAAACTGTTTCGTGAATTTTACCGGAGTGACAATGCTGTAAACGCTCAAATTGTAGGGTCGGGAATCGGCTTGCTGATGACTAAAGAATACATTTCTATTCATAATGGGAAGATTACCGTAACCAGCGAACTTGGTATGGGGACTACTTTTGATGTGACTATACCACTACGGGTAGCTTCCAAGACTCAGACAGCTGATAATCCGGTGGAAACTAAAGCCGGCGTATTGATAAGTGATGATGTGGAAGTGCATGATATGCATATTCTTATCGTGGAAGATAATCAGACTTTACGCGAGTTTATGATGCATCCGTTGCGCGAGCATTTCCGTGTAACTACTGCTCAAGACGGACAAGAGGCTTGGGAAATGATGAATGAATTGCAACCGGATCTTGTAGTTTCGGATGTTGTTATGCCGCGTATGGACGGTTTTGAACTTTGCCGTCGAATTAAGTCTACTTATGAAACATCTCATATCCCTGTGATTCTGCTTACAGCCCTTTCCGACAAAACTAACCAACTGCATGGATTGGGGCTGGGTGCTGATAACTATCTGGTCAAACCATTTGATATGGCATTGCTGGCAAGCCGTATAACTTCTATCATTCGTAATAGACGTACTGTACTCCAAAAAGCCATTGAAGCGAAACATGACGATGCGCGCTCTATTGTGGCAAATCGTATGAATGATGAATTTATCAAGAAAGCTATTGAATGTGTGCGTACCAATATTGCTAACGAGAACTTTGGTAAAGAGGAGTTTGCTGCCGCGCTTGCTTTGAGCCAGTCATTGCTGTATAAAAAGATAAAGGCGCTTACTAACTTATCAGTGGTGGAATTTATTCGTTCAATCCGATTAAATTATGCGATGGAGAAACTTTGTTCAGGAGAATATAATGTGACTGAGGTGAGCGAGATGTGCGGGTTTAATACACCTGCCTATTTCAGTAAAGTTTTTAAGGAATATTTTGGAAAGACACCGACAGAGGTTATGTAGGGATATTCAGTAAATTTCCTGAAATAAGGTCTTGTGAGAAATATGTATTGCAGTGAATAAGGCATAAAAAATGAAAGCTGAACTTTAAAAGGTTCAGCTTTCATTTTTTATGCCTTATTCACCACTTGGGTTTTGTTTCAAGTTTGGATTAACGGAAATTGCATCAAATGGGAATGCGAAATATTCATGCTTGCCTTTTATGAAACCTGTCGTACCCTTGTTGGGATTTGAATATTCTACGTAGATACGATGCTCAGGTTCGCCTTTTGTGAAGAAAGCATCGTAAGCGGAAGGGATGTTCTTTCCATTATCTTTAACACCATCTGTGTCGCCCCAGCGTACCATGTCCGGAAAGCGAACTCCTTCAAGCCACATTTCGAAACTCTTCTCTTTTTTGACTTCGTCCAAAGTCAGTTGGGTAGAGATATGGTTTGAACCTGCACGTCGTTGGATGTCTTGAAGGCATTGAAGACCCAGTCCATCCGAGTCATCTGTTTGGGCACAAGCTTCGGCATACATCAAAAGAACTTCAGCATAACGGAAAATCGTCAAGTTTTTGAATCCCCAATTACCTTTTACGTTATCTTCTTTCCAAGCGATGAACTTATTGGCAAAATACTTCCCAAAACCATAAAGTCCTGTCTGGTCTTTAATACCAATCTGATCAGATTTTTTAAGTTGTTCAAGGGTTAATCCCTTATCCTTTGTTCCATTCCATTCCATTTCATAGAGAAACTCTTCATCGGTAAGGAATGTTGCTTTACGACGAGGAGAGTCACCGTCGTTGGCCAGCATGCGTTCAGCAAAGTCCGGACGAATGGAGTGACCACCCCAACCATCAACACCTATGAATGAAGGCACAGAAGCTAATTTGTCAGTTCGCCAGTTCCAGAATTGGATAAACATCCAGCCTGTACGCTGAATATAACTGCTCCAGGTACCGATATTTGTATTTTCCACTACATTAGCTTGGAAAATCATTTCTTCACAAAGATCACCTGAGGTGTGGAAAAGATTTGCCCAGCGATCAGTAGGTACAAGTTCATATTTTCTGGATTGGATAACTTGCTTGAGGTTGTTTTTGGCACCTGCGTAGTCTCCCATAAAGAGACGAGCCTTACCTGCAAGGGTGAGAGCAAAGCCCTTAGTAACCTTTGATGCTCCAACTTGGTCTGTTGGACTTGTACGTTCATCAAGGTCATTAACAACAGCTTCTGCTTCTTTTGCACACCATTCAAGAAGTCCATTATGTCCGCCTTCATAGTTGGCAGGCTTTTCGTCTGCGGGGAGGATATGGTCAACCAATGGAGGACAATTCCAACCGATGGTAAGCATGAAATGTGCCCAGGCGCGGAGAACACGGGCTTCACCACATACACGTTTCTTGATGTCAGTAGTAGGTTCTATATTATCAAGGATAAGGTTGCTGTCGTAAATTACGCCATAAAGTCCCCAATAGGCATTCTTGATAACTTCGTTTTGTGAGTCATAACGAAATTCATTGAGCTGTGCACCGAAATCGTTGTCACCATAAAAGTTACCTGCTGCCAACATATCGTCACCGGGTTCATTGAAGAGTACGGGAAGAGCGACATAGATACCCTCATTACCAGCAATATTCAAACAAAATGACTGGTAGAGGTTGTTGAGCGCATTTTGTGCATCGTCATCGGTTTGGTAGAAGTTTTCAAACGGAATGACACCCTTCTGCCCAATGTTGAGGCGATCCTCACAAGCACTGAAGAGGAATGCAGCACCTAAAAGTGAATATATAATCTTTTTCATAATGAATATACTTTTTTTTTGAGTTTTTTCAAGTAAGACTTGTCTCGATTAGAATGAGAAACTAGCACCGAATGTACATTTCTTCATAGTGGGGTAAGAACCGATATCAAAACCTGCACCACCGTTTCTGCTTGTGGTTGCGGTTTCCGGATCCATACCCGGGTACTTGGAGAAAGTAAAGAAGTCATCCAAAGACACAAAGAAGCGGAGATTTTTGATTGCCACTTTCTGAGTAAGTCTCTTGGGTAAGGTGTAGCCGAGCTGGAGCTGCTTGATCTTGAAGTAGGAACCATTAAACATAGAAGCACTTGACCCCCAGAAATTAAGGTCTGTTGCTACTTGATCCGGTGCTGGCATGGAAGCCCCTTTGTTCTCCGGAGTCCAGGCGTTGTCCATATAGTATCTCAATGAGTTACGTAACGGGCTGTCTGCACGATAGAGGATATTGAAAATCTTATTGCCTGCTACACCGGTACCGAATGCTGTGAAGTCAATTCCTTTATATTCGAGGTTAATGGTGATACCGTAAGTGAATTTTGGAATGGCACTACCGATGTCTGTCATATCCTCATCAGTCAATTCTGAAGAGTTTACGATTTTACCTTCATGGTTGCGGAACTGAGGAGCACCTGTCTCTCTGTCGACACCGACATAGTCAAATGCTCGGAAATACCAAATGGAATGTCCTTCCTCAAATGCGGTATGTACCTTATTGTTTGTACCGTCTACACCGCCTTTGCTGGCTGTAATGCGTTGGAGGTCATCATAAAGGTATGTCACTTCGTTTTTCAATGTTGAGAAGTTAGCATTAACATTGTATGCAAGGTCTCCGATATGGTCTTTCCAGCTGGCTTCAAATTCAAAACCTTTGTTGTTCACTTCACCGGCGTTTACGGTAGTTTGGTTTGTATAAACTTCAGGAACCGGATTGATCTTTACAAGAAGGTCTTTTGTGTTCTTGTTGTAGTAGTCAAGGCTAACCGTCAAACGATCGTTCAAGAAACGCATATCAAGACCGAGGTCCAACTGTTCGGATGTTTCCCATTTGAGGTTCGGGTTGGCAAGACCGGAAGGATAAGAACCATAGTATTGATCGGGGTTATTTCCGTATTGATACCAAGCTGAATTATAGCTGATAGGTGCGGTATACGGATAATTGTTGAGAACGTTGACATTACCATTACGACCCCAAGAGGCGCGGATTTTCAAGAATGAGAGAATATCGCTACTGATATTTTCTTTAATGAATTTTTCATTACTGATGGTCCAACCTGCAGACATTGAAGGGAATTTTCCCCAACGTTTGTCAGCTGGAAGTTTGGAAGTGTCAAATGCGTCAGCACGATAGTTGAACTGTAAACTATAACGGTTGTCATATGTATAGAGTAAACGACCGAAGTATGAGAGACTGGTTGAGACGCCCGGAAGGTTTCCGATACTTTTTGTTGTAGTCGAAGCTGAATTGACATAGTCTAGATACTTAAAGTTGTCAGCATCGCCGGAGAGAATTTTATTACCGCCTGAACCGGTAGCTGAAGCCGATACATTGTCCGAACGGTATTCCGTATAGGACATACCAATCATGGCGCCTACATTGTGTTTGTCAAACAATGTCTTGTTGAAGTTCGCAAAGTTTTCCCATTGGTAGTAGTGGTTGTTGTTGGCATTGGCCGAAATAGAGTAATCATCAGCTTTTGCCTGACCATTCATGTAGTATGGTTCGGAATAGTTATGTGAATTGCTCTGCGCAATGCGGTAAGAGAAGCGGGATGTCATCACAAGACCATCGATAGGAGTAAGATCTACGAAGGCTGTTCCGCGAACAGTGAAACCGGAGTTTTTTTGATTACGGCGGTCACGCTGAAGGAGCGGATTACCATTGTCGTCATTTTGGAATTTTGAAGTAGCGTAGTATTTGCCGTTTGGAGCGACAAGTATCTTGTCTGGGTTTGTGTTATATACATCCTTCATGCTTGTTGGAAAGTCATCGACGCTGTCCCAATATACAGGGGTCAACGGGTCGAGTAAGAGGGTTGATGCAAGCATGGAACCATAAGCGCTTTGGTGGGTAATGTTGCGGGTTGCCCATTTCTCAATAGAGGTGTTGGTACCGACCTTTATCCACTTATAAAGTTGGTAGTCCGCATTGAGCTGAGCGGTAAGACGGGTATAGGTATCTTTCTTGCCACGTACAATACCATCATTGTCAATGTAATTTATAGAAGTAAAGAAATGACCCTTGTCGTTACCGCCCTGGAATGTAACAGAGTGTTGGGTAGCCCAGCTGTTATCGAATACTTCTTTTACCCAGTTTGTCTCTTGAGGATTGTTGTAGTCAACGCCATTAGCTTCACATCGGGCCTCCATGTCGGTAAAGCCTGACATTTCTTTGTATTTAATCCAGTCTTTTGCACCGAACAGTTCGGGTGTCTTGCCAAGACGCTGGTTGATGGCTTTGAAAGAGTACGTAATTTTAGGACGACCGTTTGCACTACTACCGGTCTTTGTAGTAATGAGGACGACACCATTACCGGCTTGGGCACCATAAATTGCAGCTGAAGCAGCATCTTTTAGGACTTCCATTGATTCAATCATGGAAGGGTCAAGATATTGGATATTGTCAACCTTCAAACCATCGACAATCAATAGCGGACCAAGTTGGTCTGAGTTAGAAGAATAACCACGGATACGAATCTGTGCACCTTCACCGGGTGCACCGGATGTGTTTAAAATCTGTACACCGGCAGCCTTACCTTGAAGAGCTGCACCAGCATCAACAGTCGAAAGGTTTTTAATGTCATCCGAATTGACAGAGGCAACAGCACCTGTAAGGTCGCTTTTGCGTTGCACACCGTAACCTACAACAACAACTTCATCGAGGACTTTTGTGTCTTCTTCCAAACGGATATTGATTACACTACGACCATTGACGTTGATTGTTTGCGTTTTGTAACCTACAAAAGAAACGGTAAGGGTAGCATTGCCATTTTGTACAAGGAGAGAGTAGTTACCATTGAGATCGGTAATACAACCGTTGGTAGTTCCATCTTCGAGAATAGCAACACCAATCATTGGCTCAGAATCATTAGCTGAGACAACAGTACCTTTGACTTGGGTTTGTGCCATTGCTGTAGTACAGCAGAAAACAACAAACGCCAGCAACAACAAAATTCTTGTTTTCATAAGCATAGATTGGTAATTTTTAATAAATAATATGGTTTAGTATTAGATTGATTATATAAAAAAGTTTGCAATATATATTGTAAACCTTACTGCAAATTGTGTTTTTCTCTTTAATTTTTTCTCATAGGCAAAATACTTGTTTAGTTTAACAAAGATGAATAACTATATTTAAATAATTTATTCCTATCCTATCTCATAATAAGATAGGATAGGACAGTGAAATTTATTTTGATACCCCTTGTTTAGTTTGTATCACCGGCTGCATAGTACCGTCCGGGTTGTAATGTAGTTCGTCCACACATACGCTGCGCCGTCCTATTGCTCCGGCATGGCCATCGAGCGTTAGTGTAGCATTGTGATAGAATAGATACCATTTACCTTGGAACTCTATAATTCCCGGATGGATTGTGAAGCTGTTTTCTGCCATACCGGTCAACTCGCCTTGCGGTGTCCATGGACCTTCCATACTGGGTGCGGTAGCATAAGATATGGTTTCGCGTCCTTGTCCGAAGGATGCATATGTAAGGTAGTATAAATCTCCGTGTTTATGTAGCCAGGGACCTTCAACGTAGCGGGGTAAGTCTACTACTTGAATATCACCGTCAATTTCGATAAGATTGGGTTTCAGTTTGGCAAGGAAGCAAGTGCCGTTTCCCCAAGAAAGCCAGGCTTGCCCGTTCGCATCGATGAAAGCTGTAGGATCTATGTCGTTCCACCAGCCACGAGCACCGTTGGAAGTCATGTCGTCAGTAACGAGGGGTTTACCTATTGCATCGGTGAAAGGACCGGTGGGGGTATCACCGATTGCCACACCAATAGCTTTACTGTTGTAAGGTTCGCCGGCTTGCACGGTGGTATAGTAATAGAATTTTCCGTTGTGTTCTATCACCTGTGATGCCCATGCTTCACCTATTCCCCATTTAAAGTCAGTAGGTTTCAATACGACACCGTGGTCAGTCCATGTCTGCATATCTTGGGTGGAATAGCAGAGCCATTCGGTGATGTTGAATTCTTTGCCGCCGTGAGCGGTGTCTTGACCTTCGTAAAATTCGTCGTGTCCTACGTAAAGATAGAGAGTGCCATCGTGTACAAGCGGAGCCGGGTCTGCTGTAAATTTGTCTTTAATAAGCGGGTTGCCTGTGTTGCGGAAAGTGGGCAACTGTGGGCGTTGTGTACATCCTGTGAGAAGGACAATGGCACAAAAAACAAGGAGAAGATTCTTTTTCATATATCTTTATGTTATTAAATAGTATTAATTGTTAAGGTGCGATAAGGCATAAATCTTAATGCAAAAATAACCCTGCAATATGTTTATAGGCTTATATTTTTAGATATTCAGTTTGTAAAATTAGATATATCAGAAAAATATAAGCCGTTCTTTTACTTTAATAGCTTGTTCACTGCATTGACCAAGTAGATGTAATCGGGTGCCAGCGGAATTACGTACTCGTTCTCGCTCCAGTGGAATTGGTAATCGTCACGGTTTTCCGGGAAGTCCGGTTTAAGGAGACGAACCCCCGGCACTATACCTCCGGGGATGAATGAATGATCGGCGCGGTTGTTGCCGTAGCCTATTTTCTTGGGTTGGGCACCCACTCCCGATACAAATGAACGGTTATGATAGGGGTGGCAACCGTAGATGTAGTTTAAATTACGGAACACCAGTTCCGGGTCGACCAGTTCCGGGAAGATTTTATGGATTTGGTAATTGGTGATACCATTGCGGAGTATCGTGCCGTTGCCTGCCCAGTTGCTCAAGCTGATACCAATGCCGAAAGGAGTCTTGCTTTCCAGTTTGGTTTGTTGTGCTATATATGTTTCAATCTGCGGTTTCATCTGTTGTTTGAAAGCATCATCCATAAACGGTAACAGGCGGATAATGAAACTTGTGTTCCTGCCGAACTGTTGGGTCAAGCCGGGCAGCAGCTCGTCTACCCGCGCCTTATAAATCTCATTACCTGTGGTACACCATAATTCAAAGGCGGCACGGCATTCGTTATTCTCTTTTTTTCCGGTTTGGCGGCTGTGTTCGTCTTTCCAGATAAATTCGGCTATGCGTAAGGCTTCTTTGGCAAGTGGAGGATTGAGGGTGGGCAGAGCACGTGCAGCTGCGGCAAGCGCAGTGGCCGTACCATAGTTGAGGGCAGGGGTACGGTTGGTGAATGCCATACGGTCGTCTTCATTGCCTACAATACCATCGGTTTTGGTCACGGCATCACCTAAATGGCGGTATTGATAGAGATGTGATTCATTGATGCCCGGAATGGCGTATCCTACAGCATTGACTTGTGCCACGAGCTGCAATACGCCATGTTCTATTTGCTGCAAAACATCCGGTTTGCCGTCAGGCAGATGTATTTCGGTGTAACGAGCTTTCTGATTGATGGTCGTTTCATCGTGGGTGAGGGCAAATTCTTCCCAAATATCCACCAATGACTGTACGGTTTGCTGTTGCGAAGGTGTTTGGATGTCGAAGTCTCCGGCATCAAACCAGCCTCCTACATTCAGTCCGGGGATGTGTTGTCCGGGCTTGAATCTGTTGTCTGTGCTCGGTCCCTGTCTCCAGCCGTCCCAATGCGAGTAGTTCACCGGTGCTTGGCGGGCATCGTCCAAGTGGGCTGCACCGTGCCATACGCGATAGGCTTCACGGACAAACATATGATCCATTTGTACCGGCATGAAGACATCCAGCGTAGGATACCAAGCGCGTTGATATACATCCGTATCAATAGGGAACGGGCCGCTTAGCTGTTCGCCGTAAGCTATTTTATAAATACCGGGTTCTTTCACTTGCGAGAAGTCGAATTGCAGGTAGTTATAGCGGGTGTATATACCCCATGCAGTAGGCTTGCCCGACAGGGCTGTTGCCAAAGAACCGTCTGCATTTACCTTATAGAGGGTGGCGTTTGAAAGTGGCTTGTCGTTTTTGTCTAATTCTATCACGGCCATTTTCTGTTGCGCAGGATGATAACCCACTTGCGAATAGCTGATGGTAGGAGTGCGTAACCAGCGGGTATCGGTTTCGGCTTGTATGAACCATTCGGCTATTTTACCTGTTTTGCCGGCAGGCAATAGGGTGCGCACCACGAAAGTTCCGTTTTGCTGTTTGTCACGTCCGTCAAAGAGCATTAGCTTGCTGTCTTCCAATGTGGTACGGATTGTGACGTGTTTCATCGGAGCATCGGGAGCTATTTCAATTTTAGTACCGGTAGCCATTGGAGTAGGTTCAACAATGCCGTTGATAACAGTCATGTTGTCGGCTGCCGAGGTGGGGAACAGTCCCGGTTTGCCGTCCATCAGGTAGGAGTGCTCAAAAAATACGGGTGGAAAGAACTCCATATTCAGTCCGGCTACTCCAACCAATGAGTCGGGTAGCGCTTTGTCTGTCGATATGCTGAGGTAGAAACCGCCATCACGGGCTTCTCCGGTCAATGTATATGCAAAAGAGTATTGGGGGTATTCCAGATTCACATCGATACGTTTAGCCTCTTTGTCTACGGTGCGGTTTACAAATCTGGGCAGCTTGTCCCATTGTCCCGGTGTGGGGTTGAGACGAACATCACCGTTGGTAGCTGTACGAACTCCATGGTGAATAATCTCGACGGCGCTGACTTTGGAGTCATCGAACATGGCATCGTAGTTGTTGTTAAAGACGAAATAGTTCAGCCCGCGAGTTTCGAAATAGCTGGAATCGTTTAACACCAAGTTATTGACCTGTGTGAATGACGGAGAGCCGCCCTGCCCGCAGGCGCTGAGCAATGATAGCCCGACGACTGCTGAGGCGGCTTTGTAGCATAATGATGAGAATGAATGGTGTTTGTTCATGAGGTAATGATATTAAAGGATTTGAGGATACCAGCCGCAGATTATTCAAAACTTATCCAGTCTACGGCTACCGGATTTCCTCCGGTTTGTGTAACAATCAAGTCCTGCATACCTGTAGGTGCATTACGCACGCTTGTACTGATTTCTGTCCATTTCTCGGATGGCTTTATGGGTAATTCGGCAATAGCCATGCCTTTGTCACCGGGAGTCCGCAGGGTTATCGTCCCTCCTTTTTCTGAGCGCACACGTGCTTTGAGACGTTTTACGGGTGCATTGCCGAAATCTACTCTGTTATATGCCACCCATGTGTCTGCTCTGTGGAATAAAGTCTGCCATCCCTCGAATGTATTGGAGGGGTTCAAGTAGTCGATGGAAACTCCATAAGGGCTTATTGCAGAGTAGCGGTCAATCTGTATTTTGCTGCGTGCATCGGTTGTCCCCACGCCGCGCAGTGTCGGTCTCACTTTCTTGATAGTGCCGTCTGCATTGAAGAAAAGCGAGTCGATGCGTGCCGAACGGTTTTTGTCGAAATTGGGAGAATAATCATTATGGTGGTAGAAGAGATACCACTGGCCGTTGTATTCCGTAATAGAGTGGTGGTTGGTCCAGCAACCGGAGGGTGACTCATCCATGATTATCCCTTTAAAGTCAAACGGCCCCATCGGGCTGTCTCCCATGGCGTAAGCCAGGGTTTCGGTCTTGTCTTGTACCCAAGGGAAGGTGAGGTAATATTTGCCGTTGTGCTTAAATGCGTACGGGCCTTCCTTGAAGCCTTTGGAAGGCAAGCCTTGCACTTGCATCGGTTCAGAGGCGAGTTCGGTCATGTTCGGTTTCAGTTTGGCAACCGATAATCCGCGTCCGGACCAGTACATATATGCTTCTCCGTCTGTGTCAATGAGCACGCAGGGGTCAATGCCGAATACTCCTTTTATCGGTTCGGCTTCCGGTGTGAACGGTCCTTCCGGGCTGTCGGCAGTGGCTACACCGATGCTGAAACCGCGTTTGCCTTCACCTTTGGGAGTACTGGGGAAATAGAAATAGTATTTTCCGTCTTTGTACACGCAGTCGGGAGCCCACATAGAGTAAGAGTCGGGCTGTACCCAAGGTACATCGTTTTGTGTGAGAATGACACCGTGGTCTGTCCAGTCCGTCAGGTTGGTTGAGGAGAATACGTGATAGTCAGCCATACAGAACCATTCTTTCAGACGGTCGATGGGACTGGGGATGTCGTGCGAAGGATACATATATACCTTGCCGTTGAACACTCGCGCCGTAGGATCGGCGGTAAATTGGTTTCCGATAACCGGGTTTTGTGCCTGCGTACTTGCGATAGTAACTGCTGCAGAGAGTAGAAGGAAAAGTCTTTTCATAATATTATAAATTGTTACATATTGCAAATGTAACGGGCATGCCCTTTCTTTTCCTTATACTTTTAGATACAACTCTTATATTTTTAAGTAAAGACTACGGTTTTTATCACAGCGGTTTGCGATATGAGCGGGGAAGAGTTGTGAGCATAATCCCGGTTTGTCAGGTTGGTAATGCGGAAGTGCACGATGGATAATGTCGCCAAGCTATAAGTAAAACCTCGTTTTCCAGCTGCGGGCTGTCCGGTTGCCAACTGCGGGACGGAGAGCCCGCAACTGGAAACCGTCGGGCCCGCAGCTGGAAAACGAAGAAAACAACGTAGGGAAAAAACATTACTTCTGAAGCATTGCCGTATTTGTGACGAAGCAAATGAACATTTACCACGAAGGAAATGGCGGTAGCATGAGCCGTGGTTGCAAACATTACCATAAATTAATACCCCTGTTGTCCTACAATATAAGATAAATCCCTATCTTTGTGGCGTTTTTAGCTAAACAAAGATTTCAAATTAATTAAGATACAACAAAAAATGGCACAAGAAGACGTTTTTAAGAAACTCGTATCACACTGCAAGGAATACGGATTCGTGTTCCCTTCAAGCGACATCTACGACGGCTTGGGAGCCGTATACGACTACGGACAGATGGGTGTGGAACTGAAAAATAACATCAAACAATACTGGTGGCAGAGCATGGTGCTGCTGCACGAAAACATAGTAGGCATTGATTCGGCTATCTTCATGCACCCCACAATCTGGAAGGCAAGCGGGCACGTAGATGCGTTCAACGACCCTTTGATTGATAACCGCGATTCGAAGAAGCGTTATCGTGCCGATGTTTTGATTGAAGACCAACTCGCCAAATATGACGACAAGATAAACAAGGAAGTGGCCAAAGCCGCCAAGCGTTTCGGCGAGGCTTTTGACGAAGCGCAGTTCCGCAGCACGAATGCCCGTGTACTGGAACATCAGGCTAAGCGTGACGCTTTGCACGAACGTTTTGCCAAAGCGTTGAACGATAACAATCTTGACGAACTTCGCCAGATTATCCTTGACGAAGAAATTGTTTGCCCCATCAGCGGTACAAAGAACTGGACGGAAGTTCGTCAGTTCAACCTGATGTTTACCACCGAAATGGGTTCTACCTCGGAAGGCGCCATGAAGATTTATCTTCGCCCGGAAACGGCTCAGGGTATCTTCGTGAACTATCTGAACGTACAGAAGACAGGCCGTATGAAGATTCCTTTCGGTATCGCACAAATCGGCAAGGCTTTCCGTAATGAGATTGTTGCCCGCCAGTTCATCTTCCGTATGCGTGAGTTCGAGCAGATGGAAATGCAGTTCTTCGTAAAACCGGGCACTGAACTCGACTGGTTCAAGACGTGGAAAGCTACCCGGTTGAAATGGCACAAGGCACTGGGCTTTGGCGACGACCATTATCGCTATCACGACCACGACAAGCTTGCCCACTATGCCAATGCGGCTACTGACATCGAGTTCCTGATGCCTTTCGGCTTCAAGGAAGTGGAAGGTATCCACAGCCGTACGAACTTCGACTTGTCTCAGCACGAGAAATTCTCCGGTAAGAACATCAAGTATTTTGACCCGGAAACCAATGAAAGCTACACTCCGTACGTCATCGAAACCTCTATCGGTGTAGACCGTATGTTCCTTAGCATCATGTCAGCTTCTTATTGCGAGGAGCAGTTGGAGAATGGCGAGACGCGTGTTGTCCTGAAGTTGCCTGCAGCATTGGCTCCGGTGAAACTGGCCGTTATGCCGTTGGTAAAGAAAGACGGGCTGCCCGAAAAGGCCCGCGAGATTATCGACGACCTGAAGTTCCACTTCCACTGCCAGTATGATGAGAAAGACAGCATCGGCAAGCGTTATCGCCGCCAAGATGCTATCGGTACTCCGTACTGTGTGACGGTAGACCACCAGACCTTGGAAGACAACTGCGTGACTCTGCGTAACCGTGATACGATGCAGCAAGAGCGTGTGGCTATCTCCGAACTGAACAATATCATTGCAGACCGCGTAAGCATTACGTCTTTGCTGAAGACGCTGCAATAAGAAATAATAGTAATTCCGTAATTTATAATTAGATGAAGAGACCGTTCCTTTTGTTTTTACCTTTCTTGCTATTTGTGGCAGGTGCGTTTGTGGCTTGCGAAGAAGTGGAGGAAGCCGGTAAGTATGATAATTGGCAACCGCGCAACGAAGCTTTTATTGACTCTATAAAGGGGAAGACAGGCGACAGGCTTGTGCTTACAGCTGAAGATGCCGATAAGATGGAAGAGGGTGAGTTGTTTGCTATACAAGTGCCGACAACCAGCACGAATATAGTACCTCAGTATGTATATTGCAAGAAACTTGTAAAGAATAACACTGGAGAACGTCCTAATTTCGACGGATATAATTCTACTGTTGAGGCTTTCTACTATGGAACTCTCATCACGGGTGATGAGTTTGACGGTAACTTTGACGGTTATGGAGCAACAGACCGCGATATATCATTGCCTTTAACCGATTCGTCCAAATGGCCCACAGTTTTCAATTCTTCGTCTGAATTTACTGTTTCGGGAGTTATTCCGGGATGGACGTGGACTTTGCAGTATATGCGGGTAGGTGAACGCTGGATGCTGTATATTCCTTGGCAAAGCGGATACGGTTCAAGCGGCAGTTCATCCGGTTCTATTCCGGGCTATACATCATTGACGTTTGATGTGTATTTGACAGGACTTGTTGAATAAACGAATTTGATACAAACAGAAAAGGTGATAAAGAATGCGCTTTATCACCTTTTCTGTTTGTTAGCGGTTGCTTATGTGTATCTTTTGCTAAATCTTCTTCTTGATGGCTTTTACCCAAATCTTATATCCTTCTTCTTTTAGATGTAGCCCGTCTGTCGTCAAGTCGGCACGCAGCACGTTACTGCCCTTCTCCGTGAAGAGTGGGAAGAGGTTGATGTAGGTCAGTCCTTTCTCTTTGGCAAGTGCTTTCAGCTGTTTGTTTATTTCGGGTATCATGCTTGTCTTTCCTGCCAGCTTCTTATAGCGGCCGAAGTTTTCGTTGATGGGAAGCAGGCTTTGCAGATAGAGTTTGGTGCCGGGAGATTCTTTCCGGATGCGCTCTATCGTTGTACGTATCATCTTGACAATACTGTCGCTCGTCAGGTCATGGGAGATGTCGTTCACACCGATAAGCAGAAACAACTTGGCAGGATGTCCCGGCAATATCTGGTGGAGACGGTCGTATACCCCCATTACTTCATCGCCGATGATGCCGCGATTGCGCACGTTCTTATTGCCAAGACGGGCAGCCCAGTTGCCGCCATTCTCTGTCAGGCTGTTGCCCAACATTACGATGTCTTTATTACCGATGGCCGGTTCGTCCATAAACTGCCGAAAGCGTTTGTAGTAATGGTCTGTATAAATGCGCGGGGATTGTTCGCCGGCAGCTTCGGTCTGCAAAGGTTGTGCGACAATCGCTTGCAGGCAGGACATAATTAAAAGGATGCTGATAAGAGTTTTCATAACATTATCATTCCTTTGCCCGATATGCATCTGCAGCTTTCTTCACGGAACCGTGCATCAGCAAGAGGGCTTTGGCTTTTCCATAGTCAAGTCCTAATTCTTCAACCAACATACGTGTTCCACGGTCTACCAGCTTCTTGTTGCTAAGCTGCATATTGACCATTTTGTTGCCTTTCACGCGTCCCAATTGTATCATTACGGAAGTGGTAATCATATTCAGAATCATCTTCTGTCCCGTGCCCGACTTCATGCGGGAACTGCCCGTAACGTATTCCGGACCTACAACCATTTCGATAGGCACATCGGATTCCGCTGCCATAGGGGAGTCGGGATTGCTCGTGATGCAAGCCGTAAGAATGCCATGCTCGCGTGCTTCATGCAGCGCACCGATTACGTAAGGAGTAGTACCGGAGGCAGCTATGCCGATAACGGTGTCTTTATCCGTGATATTGCGTTCCACCAACTCTTCCCAGCCGCGTTGCGTATCGTCTTCCGCATTTTCCACCGGATTGCGCAGGGCTGTGTCGCCACCGGCTATCAAGCCGATAACCAACGTAGGAGGCATACCGAATGTCGGCGGTATTTCAGATGCGTCGAGTACGCCGAGGCGTCCGCTTGTGCCGGCGCCCATATAGAAGATACGTCCCCCCTGCTTCATGCGGGGCACAATCTGTGTCACCAGTTTCTCTATCTGGGGAATTGCCTTTTGTATGGCAAGCGCCACTTTCTGGTCTTCTCTGTTGATGTCTTCCAGTATTTCACGGACAGACTTCTTTTCCAAGTCGTTGTAGAGCGAGGGCTGCTCTGATATTTTTATAAACATAAGGCTATTTGCTATTTTATGATTTATGATATTCTATTAATCCTTCCATCGGACTTTTGATGACAGTGCCCAGTTGGACACCCATTTCCTGAGCCGCTTCCGCCAATATTGCTTTATAGTAGAAAGCTACAGAACCGATAAAGTGCACTTTACTCTTGCGGTAATTCTCGTATTGCATGACATTGCGTTTGAGGAATGCCTTGAAGCTGTCCAGCACTAATGTACGTATGCAAGGCTCATCCAGATTCTGGGCGAGGAATGGAGAGAGACTTGCAAGGAAACGGTTGGGGAACGGCTTGCGGTAAACACGGTCGATGATGTCGGCAGGTGTCAGGTTGAACTGTGCGAGGAACTTTTCCTTCAGTTCCGGAGTCATCTGGTTTTTAAGAATATTACCCACCAGCAATTTTCCCAATACGGCGCCGCTGCCTTCATCCCCGAGAATGAATCCTAAGGGAGATACATTGCGTACAATCTGTTTCCCGTCATAATAGCATGAATTGGAGCCTGTACCCATGATGCAGGCAATGCCGGCTTCATGTTGGCAAAGTCCTCGGGCTGCGGCAAGCATATCTGTATTCACTTCCACTTCTCCTTTTACCTGAAGATGCTTGGTTATGGCCCGGTGAACCATGGCTATCTTGTCGGGAAATCCGCATCCCGCACCATAGAAATATACAGCATCCAACGCATTCGTTGTTAATCGGGGCAACAGTGCCGTTGCTATCTCATTGCTGATTTCCTCTTCCGACTGAAAGAATGGGTTAGTCCCTTTCGTGAATATCTGCTGGATGAGTTGTCCATTCTCTACAACACACCAATCGGTTTTTGTAGAGCCACTGTCTGCTATTAGAATCATATTTTTAGTTGTTTAGAGTTATTCGATTATAGTTTGATATAAATCTTTCGTTTGTAAAGTTGATAGCCGATGCACCAGTTGATACCGACGAATAACAGCGCATAAGCCAGTGAACCGCCGGTTTCACCAAATACCGGCATCAATAGTATCTTGTATAAGAATCCGTGTATGCTGATGCTGCCTTCTTCCCATGGAAAGCTGATGCTGCCGAAGAGGATGCCAAGTACGCCGCCCAATACATACATGAATAAAGGATTGACACCGAATGACTCAAAGAACAGGCTCCATTTTTTATACCCTTTCACGTCGATAATCCAAATGAGGAGCGCCAAGAAGCTGGAAGCCAATCCGCAGGTAGTGAGTACAAAGGTAGGCGACCATATCTTCTTGTTGATGGGGCATCCGTAACTCAGCAGGAAGCCTGCAAATGTAAGGATAGTGCCCGCTAAAAACAGTTTGATAAGGTGTGAGTTGAGCATATTTTCACGGTCTTCGTTGGCTTTGCCGCCTTCAAGCATCATACGGCCTACGCAGAACCCCAACAACACATGGGCTATGGCAGGAATGGTACTTAACAGACCTTCCGGATCGATACCGTTATCCTTATACATATGTGCGGGGGTGAGGATGGTGCGGTCTACAACGGAAAGGATATTTGTGTCGTTATAGGCAAAGCCATTGCCGCATACCAGCAGGATGAAGTAGCCTGCCAGCAAGGCGGCAATAAGGTAAGGGATGTTCCGATGCTTTATGGTCAGAGCTATGATAGCAGTAGCGCCATAACAGAGTGCCAGACGTTGCATGACACCCAAAATACGGATGCGGTCGAATGTCCATACGGATTCCCATAGTTGTGCGCCGAAGCTGATGCCTTCGGTGGGGGAGGTCCAGTAATAACAGAACTTCGAGAACCAGCCGATGGCCATACCTATGAGGAAGATGAGTATGGTGCGTTTTAGAATCTTCATGCCGGCGGTACGGCTGAATTCAAAGTTATACTTCTTCAAAGAAATGTATGTGGAAATTCCCATGATGAACATGAAGAACGGGAAGACGAGGTCGGTAGGGGTAAGACCGTTCCATTCTGCATGGCGCAAGGGTGCATAAATGTGTGCCCATGTGCCCGGGTTGTTGACCATAATCATTCCTGCGATAGTGACACCCCGAAGTATATCGAGGGCAAGAATACGCTTGTTTGTTTTTACCGGATTGCTCATAATTTTATGTGTGTTAAGTTAGTTTTGGGTGATAGGTTCGGTACATTGGTCTACGAGGTAGGCTATGGACACGTATGGAATGCCGGAGTTGGTTGTCAGCCCTATTTCGCAGGTACGGCTGTTGGAATAGCCGATGCTGATGCCGGCCGCTTCTATCTGCGGACGGAGCTTGCGCAGGGCATACGCATTCAGCTCGGGGTATGTAAAGCCCCGGTCGCCGGCAAAACCGCAGCAACCGACTTCTTCCGGCACAACGACCTTTGTGGAACAGAGACGCGCCAGAGCGATAATCGTGTCAGCCAGTCCCATTTTGCGCATGGAACAAGTGATGTGGACTGCTACGGGACGGTCGATAGGCGTGAACACCAGTCTGCCGCGTAAGAACGTATAGATAAATTCTGCCGGTTCATAAAGTTTCATTTTATGAATCTTCTCACGCATCCGGTGCAGGCATGGGCTTTGGTCGCATAGAATGGGGTATTTGCCTTGTTCGCTGGCTTCCCAAAGGGCAGTTTCCAGTTCGGCTGTTTTACGGTCGGCAATGTCAAGCATACCTTTGCTTTCCCAGATTGTACCGCAACAGAGTTTTTCCATATTCTTAGGGAAGATGACCTCATAACCGCCTTTTTGCAGTAGCCCAATCATTTTGCTAACCAATGCCTGCTCTACGGGAGATTTCTTGGGTAAACCCATGGTTTGGTTGATACAACTGGGGAAGTAAACAACTTTGGCCGGTTGACCGGAAGTGGGAAGTTGAGAGCCGGCTGCATCGAAATGATAGGGCTTTGGCATGGCAGGAGTCCACTGGGGAATACCGAGGACGTTGTGCATACCTTTGGTAATACTGCCCATGACTTTTGTTCCTAATACGGAGTGACCGAAGTTAGCCAATCCCAATACAGGACGCAGGGTACTCTTGATACCGGCAAAGTGATTGGCGGCAAAATTGCCGGCCTTATATCCTAAGCTGCCTTGCGGCATCTCTTCTTGGCGAATAATATGTGTCAAGTCGCCTGTGTTGATTCCCATGGGGCAGGACATGGAGCAAAGCCCGTCACCGGCACAGGTTCGGTTGCCGGGATAGCGGTATTGCTTTTCCAGTAGGGAGAGACGTTCGGGGGCTTCACCATTCTGCCGAAGACGTGCAATCTCTCTTTGCAACACAATGCGTTGCCGTGAAGAAAGGGTGAAACCGCAGGAAAGACAGTTTACTTCGCAGAATCCGCATTCAATGCAACGGTTTACTTTGGCAGCCGGGCTTTCCGTATCCAAAGGTATCAGTGGCAGCGGCTTGAAGTTTTTGATGTGGCATTTCGGGTCGTTATTGAAGATAACTCCGGGATTTAATAGACCTTTCGGGTCGAACAGCTTTTTAACGGCTTTCATTACCTCGTAGGCGGAGTCTCCCCATTCATAACGGACAAAGGGAGCCATATTGCGCCCTGTACCATGCTCAGCCTTTAGAGAACCGTCGTATTTGTCTACAACCAGTGTCTTGACATCATTCATCAAATCTTCGTAACGTTTCACTTCGGCGTCACTGCCGAAGGATTGGTTGAGGATGAAATGGTAGTTCCCCTCCAGTGCGTGCCCGTATATGCAGGCGTCTTCGTAGCCGTGGCGGGCTATGAGTTGCTGCAATTCGGCGGTTGCCTCGGGTAAATCTTCGATATGGAAGGCTACGTCTTCGATGAGGCACGTTGTTCCCGGTTTCCGCGTTCCGCCTACGGAAGGGAAGATGCCGGATCGGATAGCCCAGTATTGTGAGTATTCTTCCGGCTTATCGGTGAAACGGACGGGCGTATAAGTTCGGAAATCAGCGAGACAGCATTCTATGTTGCTGATATTCTGTCTCAGTTCTTCTGCGCTACGGGCTTTGGTTTCGGTCAGCACGGCGGTCAGTCCGGTTTCGTCTCCCGGCTCTACGCCGGGCAGGAGAGATGAACATACTTCTCCCCTATATTTCAGGAATATAGGGTCGCTGACTGAAGCTAAAGACTTCCAATCCAGAAGTTCCGCTCCCTTTACAATCCACTCGCCGTTGTTGTCGGTGAGTTTCTTCATGGCTACTACGGCACGGCAAGCATCTTTGATGGTCTTGAAGTAGAGCATGGCGCTTGCCTTGCAAGGATAGTCGTACTCAGTCTGCATGGTTACTTGGGAAAGGAATGCCAATGTTCCTTCCGAACCAACCATGAGGTGGGTTATTATATCGAACGGATCGTCGAAGCGGACGAAGGGAAGCAAATTAAGACCTGTTACATTCTTAATGGAATATTTGTAACGGATGCGTTCCGCCAGCTTTTCGTTGGCACGCACTTCATCGCGAAGGGTGCAAATACGGCGTATAAAATCGCGGTGTGTCACTTCGAATGCGGCACGGCTGACACTGTCTCCGGTGTCAAGCAGTGTTCCGTCCGGCAGGATGATACGGGCGGAGAGAAGCACCTTGTCACTGTTGGCGTGCGTGCCACAGTTCATGCCGGAAGCATTGTTCATGACAATACCGCCTACCATGGCGCTTTTTACGGAAGCCGGGTCCGGAGCGAATTTTCGTCCGAAAGGAGCTAACAGTTCATTTACCCGTTGCCCGATAATGCCGGGTTGCAGGGTGATTTCCTTGTGGTCGGGAGATATGCTGTATTTCTCCCAATGCTTGCCGGCTACAATAAGTATGGAGTCACTAATGGCTTGTCCGGACAGGCTTGTTCCTGCCGCTCGGAAAGTAACGGGCAGGCTGTAATAATCAGCCAGTTTCAGCAACCGGGAGATTTCCTCTTCTCCCTCCGAACGGATTACGATTTGCGGGATGAGGCGGTAGAATCCTGCGTCAGTTCCCCAAGCCAACCGGCGGAGTTCGTCGGTATAAATCCTTTCCTGCGGGATGAATTGTCTCGCTTCCTGCAGGAAAGCCATATAGCTACTCTTTTTCATGTCACTTATACAAATAATATTGTTTCGATAGTTTACGGAAATTCTCGACATCCTTATACCAATAGTCCCGGACATCTTCCCAACGGTTCCGCTTACTGAAACGCTCACGTATCTGCTTCGAACCGCTTACTTTATCGAACATGGAGAAACGGCCTTTGTCTGCATGGTCGAATACGGCGCGGTCGGGATAGAGTGCGGTAACTTCTTGCATAACGAGGAATTGTATTTCACTGAGCGGAGCTTTGCCGAAGTCCATGATATGCACTTGTACGCCTTGCAGCAATTCTCCTTTGCCTACGGAGTAGAAAGGTTTCAGGTACATCGGTCGGAAAATGACACCCGGTACGTTCAGGTTATTCAAGTTCTTGGCAAGCTTGTCAGCCTCTACCCATGGAGCGGCAAACATCTGGAACGGAATCGTGTAACCTACTCCGATGGACATATAGCCCAACTCGCCTAAAATACCGCTGACGGGGTAGAAAAATGCGGAATGCGGATGCGGAATGTGCGGGGAAGAAGGCACCCATTGCAATCCGGTCTGTGTATAGTCCATTTTGCGTTTCCAGCCTTTCATTTTTACAACCTGCAGTTTGCATTGCTTGCCCTCTTTCAGCATCTTCTCTCCATTCAACATTAAAGCCAGCTCACCGCAAGTGAGTCCGTAAAGGTACGGAATTTTAAATTGGCTGACAAAAGAAACACAGTCATCTTCCGTCAGATTACCTTCAATCTTCAGTCCGCCTACGGGATTGGGGCGGTCCAGTACGATAAGCTCTTTTCCGTTTTCGGCAGCGGCTTCCATGGCAAGTCCCATGGTGCTGATATATGTGAATGAACGACAGCCGATGTCTTGGATATCATACACCAGTACATCGATGTCTTTCAGCATTTCCGGTGTTGCTTTGCGTGTACTTCCGTACAGGGAGTAAACGGGCAGTCCGGTGGAGGCATCTTTCATATCCGTTACGTGGTCGCCGGCATGCACGTCACCGCGTACGCCATGCTCCGGACCATAAAGGGCCACGAGGTTTACGTTCGGTGCTTCGTGCAGAATATCAATCGTGGATTTCATATGGTTGTCTACTCCGGTAGGATTGGTGATTAATCCTACACGTTTACCTTCCAGGCATTTGAAGTTTTGTTCTTTCAGTACTTCAATACCGGTCTTTATTCTTATTTTTTGTGCTTGTACCATGCTTCCGCAAAGGATACAAATCAGGCAGATTGTCATTATCTTCTTCATAGCCGATTATTAATTATTAGTCACTAATTACTTTTTTCCATATTCCGGGTCTATCTTTCTGTCTGCAAAGACGGTAACTATCACAGTGGCGATACAACATACGATTACCATCCAGAAGAAGTTGGTGTATCCGATAGATTCCTGAATGTAACCCGCAAACATACCCGGAATCATCATACTCAATGCCATGAATGCGGTACAAATAGCGTAGTGGGATGTTTTGAACTCTCCTTCGGAGAAGTACATCATATAGAGCATATAAGCTGTGAAACCGAATCCGTAACCGAATTGTTCGATGGCAATGGCAGTGGATATGGCAAACCGGTTTTCGGGTTGGCAAATGGCAAGATAGACGAAGGTCAGGCAAGGTAGTGTCATACATGCCGCCATCCACCAGATGGATTTCTTTAACCCTATGCGTGATGCGAATATCCCGCCGAGGATACCGCCCAACGTGAGGAATATTACTCCGATAGTACCATATACGATGCCTACTTCTGCTGTGGATAGTCCTAAGCCTCCTGCTTCTTTGTTGGCAACAAGGAACGGCATACACATTTTGATGAGGAATGCCTCAGGCAGACGGTAGAGTAGCATGAATACAATGGCAAGCAATACGCCGGGCTTGGTGAAATAAGTAGCGAATGTACGTCCGAACTCCTTGAAAATAGCCTTTGCGCTGGCTGTTCCCGGTGCCAAGACAGACTTGTCGGAAGTCGGCTTGGGTATTGCAAAGAGATGGTAGAGGCTTACCGCGCTGAACATGACGGCTGTAACCAGCATCGTGATGGTCCATGATAGCGGAATATTGTCGTATTTCAGTTCGATAGCACCGGCAATAGCTACGAGTACTCCTTGACCGAAAATAGATGCAAGACGGTAGAAAGTGCTTCGGATACCGACGAACTCTGCTTGTTCGCCCGATTTTAGCGCCAACATATAGAAACCGTCCGCTGCAATGTCGTGTGTGGCGGAAGCGAATGCTGTGACTATAAATAATATCAGCGTGAGGGTGAACATACTGATGGGCGTGGTTCCGGATGCTATGGTTGCTTCATCCGGACGCGGTATACTCAGCGTCAGTAAGATAAAGGCTATTGACATCAGAATCTGCATGGAAACAACCCACCATCTTTTGGTTTTGATGATGTCGACAAACGGACTCCAGAAGGGTTTGATGGTCCAGGGCAAGTACAGCAAACTGGTAAATAACGCCATGTCTCCATTGGGAACGCCCATTTTGGCAAACATCAGTACGGAGATATTGTTCACGATAAAGTAGGGGATACCTTGTGCAAAATACAAGGTAGGAACCCATGCCCAAGGTGATATTTTCTTGATATTGTTCATTCTATTAATTGTTTTCTGTTATTAGATTAGTCATATAGTTTATCAATGCTCGCACCTATATAGTAGTGCAACAGTATAGCATCATATTCGTATCCCTGTTCGCCCATTACGGCAGCGCCTATCTGGCAAAGCCCTACGCCATGTCCCCAGCCGGCTCCGGTGAGGATAAAACGTCCGGGTACACCTTCTTCCGACACCTCTGTACGGTCCACGACAAAGGCGGAACTGTAAAGGTGTGAGGGAGAGAGTGTCCGACGAATTTCCAACTCTTTTCCGATAGTCAGTGTTTTCTTTGTACCGACAATCTTCAGTTTCCACAGACGTCCGGAAGTGCCGCGAGCAATAGGAATAAGGTCTATAATCTGTCCGTAGTCTATGCCGGAGCGTTTCAAGATGAGGGCAGAGAGTTCGTCTTGGGTGTATTCTACTTTCCAACGGTAGAAATCTGTAGTTTCCTGATCGTAACTGTTGAGTACCTGCGATAGGATTTTCTTATCCGTGGTATTACAAAACGCCTCGGGAGAAGTACGTATCCATCGCTCAGCCTCGGCTTCTTGCGTCAAGTCGGGTAATTTTTCACTATCAACTCTATAGTCGCGTTGTTTGGCAAGATAAGGGTATTTAATATCTTCCCAGCAATATTGAAATTCTTCGAAAGCGCCGCCACAGCATTTGGAGAAACGGGCGTCGCAGATTTTGCCTTCCGAGGTAAGTACCTGTCCGCGAGTGGCGGCTATCGCCTGTCTGACTATATCGGTAGAGGCGCGGGTTATACCTTGATAGCGTTGGCAATGGTCGTCTGCACATACGTCGAAATGAGTATGGTCTTCACGGTCGTACCAACGGATGAGTTCTTCGTCTGTTTGGGTAAAAGCGGAATAGTCGGTTTGCGCTTCTGCTATTTCTTTGTTTTTCTGTATCTGTACCAGTAGCCAGCTACGCGAAATGACTGCATGGGCTTTCAGCAGTTCCAAAGAAGCCGTTGCGCTCATTTCACTGGAAATGACACTGGTCAGATAGTCTTCGACATGGATGACATTGATACCCGTCAGTTTGCCGTTTTCCACAATAATCTTTAAGGAGCCCTGAAAGCGTTGGTCTTCTTTCCGTTCCCAATGAAAGTTTATTCCGATAGTTACATCCAGCAATTCGAATGCTGCAGCAGATTCCTGCAGGGGTTCAAATAGTAACTCGTCATATTGACGACCGTTCCAAAGGATTTTTCCTTCGTCATAGATGACAACTTGCTTGCCGCTGACTTCCTTGCTGGATGTGCGGTAAGGAGCTAACAGGACAAACTCTATCTGCGACTCGAATAATATACCAACTTCTACTTTGGGCTCTTTCATATTCATCTGTTTAAGGAATAACGGATATTATATTTGTTCTTTGATACGTTGCCGTACTTTCTGGAAATCTGTAGGTGAAAGACACACCTCACTTAATATTTGCGCAATGTCCTCTGCCGTTATTTTGATAAAGTCTTTTTCAACAGGTGTAATGAATACACCGCCTAAATCAACGGATGCGGGACTGCTCAGCAAATTGGCATCACCCTCTGCTGTGTAACAAGCTGGGCGGTGCTTGGCGCGGGGAAAGATGAAAACAATCCATTTATCGGCTTCGTACATTGCGAGAACGTTCATCATCGGTTCATCTTCATCGGGCTGTATATCCAGGGAATGATAGATGATGTCGAACAGTTTGAGTGCTGTTCTCCGGTCGGCAGACTCAATGACAAGGGTAGTGCGCGGGGAGTCGTTCAGATACCAAAGGGTAGCCTGACCGTAATCCACTACTTTGCCCGCTATTTGTTCGCGCCAGTCTTGCTCGATGGGCATAAAGCCTTTGTTTCCGGCTTGGAAATGTGCATGATCGGGAGCGGATGCGCCGCATTTAGGTCCGTTATAAAAGATTGTATAATCGGTCAGATGCTGTGCCAGGTCCAGCATATCTCCGAAACGGGGAGCTATGCGTTGGTTGACGTGGGCGGTTTCCGGTACCGTCAGGTGACGGGGAAATATAGGAAACGGATTGACCAATATATTATAATGCCCTTCAAAGGGAATGCCTTTTTGTTCTGCCGGCAGGTTGGCAGGGCAGAGAAAACATCTACGCTCTTTTATGGATTTGGCATCTACCTTGGCTCCGGAAGATACAATACGTGCCGGATTGAATTGTATCTTATAAGGAATACCGTTCACATTCAGCTCTTTCACCTGCACTCCGGAAAGGGCGGCGTAGTTGTTACGCGCCATTTCCCAAGAAGCAAGTTGTTCGGTCAGAAGATTGTGTATTGTCTGGTTCATATATTATTTTTTGTTTTTCTTGTTCATTGCCACGCGTGCCTGCAATTCCCAAGTGCGGATACGGTCTTTGTATAAGTTGTGTCCGTTCATTTTAACGATGTCTAATGAAGCGTCTGAATTGTCATCCCAGCGGCGGCAGTTGTAGACAACATCATAAACACGACCTATCTGGTATTGGCGTGAGAAATTCAATCCCAAGGCATAGTCTTCGCCGTAGCTTGTGTTAGGTACTTTCACCTCACGCAGTACCGGAGTATAGAATGCACGCGGTGCACCCAAACCATTGATGCGGAGAGCATTGTTCCGTCCGTTATCCGGCGTCCATTCTTTGTGGTCGATGATACCCGGGGCAATCATATTCATATTGAAATCCGTCATCATGTAAGTACCTACTACCATAGCGCAATTCTGCTCATAGAAAGCACGTACCATTGTAGTCAGTGTGTTTTCATTGGCATATACATCGTCACTGTCCAGTTGTACGGCAAATTTGCCGCATTTGGGGTGATGTACACCCATATTCCAGCAGCCGCCAATACCAAGGTCGTTGCGTTCAGGGATAATATGGATGAGGCGTTCGTCATTCTTAAATTCATTAATAGCCTCAGTTGTACCGTCTGTGGAATGATTGTCAATGATGATAAGGTTGAACTTGAAGTCTGTTTTCTGGTTTAAAACGGATTGAATGGCATCGCGAATAGTGCGTATGCGGTTACGTACGGGGATGATAACAGATGCTTCGTACTCAAAGTTTCCGGCAGAAAACTCAATCTGTTTGAATTCCGGTTTCAGATAGCCGCCGATTTCTTTCAGATGCTCTGTACACGCTTCTTCCATTTCAATCTGACGGTTACGGTTCTTCGGGTCAACATAATCAAAAATCTTTTCACCGCTCTTACGCGTATCATTTTCTACTTCACTGTACAGATATTCATTGATATGTACAAGGTCGGCTCTTTGGCTCAACTTCAAGCGTAAGTCGTAGAGACCGGCAAAGTTGTAATTGGATGTAAGACGGTCGGCGGCTTCTTTCAGTTTGGAAGTTTTGAAAAGGAGCACTGAACCAAAGTTGAAATCATCTCTCAACGAACCGAATTGATAGTCTATGACGGGTGCATTCGTTTGCTTGCCGTTAGCTATCTGGTAATGGTCGGCATAGACCATTCCTGCATCTGAATCTTCTGCAATGTGCATCATGCGTTCCAATGCGAACATACCCAGCTCAAGAGTAGTCTCTTTGGTATAAAGTAATGTATATTCCGCATTGGCTCTTTGAGCTATGGTTTTCATGGTAGTACAGCTGTAGGGCATATCTACCAATAGGACTTCACAACCGGGTAGCGTTTCAAGGGTAGCGTCGGTCGTTACTAAATGGATGTTTCCAACGAGGTCTGCAGCCTGTAATCCTTGTACTGTTTTTTCAGCTTGTTCTTTTCCTGCGTAAGGAATAAAGCAATCAATCTTCTTCATATCTATAAGGTGTTATTTTTTATTTTTTTATTTTCAGCAGTCCGGTTTCTCCACTGGTAGCGGTAAATAGTACCCGGTCATTACTAAGCGGAACCACAGTATTTATAAGTGAATTTCCGATTTTGTGTTTCCATAATACTTTCCCTGTTTTGGCTTCCAATGCGAAGATAAGCCCTTCTTTAGTGCTTCCAAATACGACGCCTTCTTTTTCTACCTGCATGGAGGGTGCGTGTTCGTAGCCGAAGCCGACGTTGGATGCCCATAATTCGCACGGTTGGTTGCCCTTGGCGGAATAACAGACGATACTGTCGTTCATCGTCTTGCTGTAAATACGTTCTCCGTCTTCAGACAAGCCTATCGTTTCCCGTACCATAGACTGGAAAGTGCGCCACACGGTATTACCTGTTTTTAGGTCAATAGCTGTCATGGCACGTTGCGGATCGGTAATGAATACCTTTCCGTCTGTGGCTACCGGCCATACGGCTGCCGGAGAAAAGTGCATACGGGTCAGTCCGCCTGTCCATTTCCATAACTCCTTGCCGTCTGCCTTGTCCAAGGCATATAAGGTGTTGTCCCATGCACCGAAAATCACTTTATTTTCTGTTACCAGAGGCTTAGTCTCAATATAGCCCTTTACGCTTGTAAAGTTCCACTTTACGTCTCCCGTATAGATGTTTATGGCACGGAATGTATGGTCGCTGGCACCGATATAGGCAACTCCATTGTCTATGGTTACTGCCCCTAATACGGGTTCGGCGGCTTTTACTGTCCACAACAAGTTACCGTTTTGGGCGTTCAGACCATATATTTTACAGTCTGCGGAGCCAAAGACCACAATTCCCTCACTTACGGCAGGCGTTCCGACTATCCTTTTCCCGGATTGGAAGCTCCATAACTTTTTACCGTTTTTAAGAGCGTAGGCTGTCAGATAGCCCATGTCGTCACCAACGAATACTTTATCTTTCTCCACAGCCGGCGAGCAGTAAATACCTGCTCCGGTTTGTACCGTCCATTGTTCTTTTACCTGTGAATACTCCTTGTTTACGGAAAAATCCGGATATTTCTCGGCTTTTCCGTTATGGTCATAGTACGAATCTGTCAGAGAGAAAGCAGCCCATTGTTTTTGGGGCTCTCCGATACGTTGGGTATAGACGAGGATGGAATCTTTGGTTATCTCATAAATGCCATAGCCGGGCTTTTTATCCTTGTCGCGCAGGTTACTGCGCATCAGGATTCCCGGAATGCCGTCATAGCGTAAGTTACGATTACGGTGATAGTGTCCACCGATGAATAGGCGTATATTATACGGGCGTACGGCATCCGTTACTTCGTACCAGTTGTCTACATCCCCTTCTATCATCGGATAGTGGGTGACAAGTATCACGGGCTTATTCAGTTGGAGATTACCGGCATTGTATTGGTCCATTCTCTTTTTCATCCACCGGATGTCTTGAGGTACAACATGACCATAGGCCATACGCATCAGCGGACCGGAGTTGAAGCCTAAGAACAAAAAGCCTTTATGCTCGAAATCAAATCGTTCGCCACCGAATATTTCTCCGAAAGCAGTGCAGCCGGAATCGCTCCATTTGGTCTCGTGGTTACCCAGTGCTACGTAATATTTCACTTTCAGCAGGTCAAGGCATGATTTTACTTTTTCCATGGTTGCACGGTCACCTTCTTCAGTGAGGTCACCTGTTACCAATACGAAATCAATACTGTCGGTTGCATTGATTTGTGCTACAGAGCGCAACAGATCTTCCGTCGGATTGGGATTGTTCGGACTCAGATGGAGGTCCGTCAATTGCGCGAAACGGAATGTCCCATGTTGTGCCTGTACCATAAATGGTAACAGGCAAACAAACAGGGCGCTGATGAATAATCTTCGATTCATAAATGATGATTGGTGTTATAAGTTCTTTTTATTTCTTGGCTTTATTGTCGAAGAATGTCAGAATAGCGTTCATCAGACATTCTCTTTCTTCTGCTGTATGCAGTGACTCGAAGGGGAATCCTAAGACGCAAGTCTTATAGTCTCCTTCATAGGCTACTCCGGCGCTTAGGTTATTCTCGGAATAGCGCATTACCGTATAAGCTTCTTTGGTAGCCGGTTCAATGGCGTCAGGAGATTCCACAATGTAAGAATCTGAGCTCAGCTCATTGTTATATGTGTAGTTTCCTGAGAGAACCGGGAAGGGGGAAGCTACACACTTCACTTTGCCCATTGTGGCTGCTTGCCCCACACGCCATTTGTATTTCAGTACTTCCATAGCAAATTTCTTGTCTTCTTCTTTGGCAGGAATAAGACGGTTGTCCCACAGGTCTGTTCCTACGTAGGAACCTGATACGAAGATATTGCCGCCTTGGTTACAATAAGCTGTAATACATTCCTGCATTGGCTGGCTGAATGTCTTGAACTCCAAAGGATTTACTCCGCCCCTGCCCATTTTGGTCTGGCACTCTTTGCCAAGGATAAGGTCGGTATATTTATAATCGTTCAGGGTGATTTGTTTGTTTTCAACTGCTTCGTCACTGCTGGAGACAAAGGAATAGCCGGCTTTTAATATGGCGGCTCCATGCAGAGCTGGATAATCGAATGTGTTTCCGGCGATAACCTGTGTTTCATAATTGCCGTAACTGTCACCGAAGCCGGATGCGTCATCGTCCATCCACGGAATAGAGCGACGGTACTCTTTCATCTTTCCTATATAACTGATGTCCTGTATGTAGGGTACTCCATGATCCAATTCATCTAAAAAACCGGCAAGCAATGTATCTGCCGGTGCGGCAGCTACAAAATCTGCCGGTGCACTGATGCGATCAAATCCGTTGACTATTAATACAATGCCTTTGCTATTGAAGGCTTGTCCGGCTGAAAGTATCTCGGAGGGGAAACTTTCTCCGCCTTTGTTGAGGGCAGTCACTTTATAGCTGCATACGATGCCGGCAGGAAGAGTGGCCCGATAACTGTTTTTGTCTACCACTACACCGTTATCAAAGTCTCCGTCACCGATACGGGTATAGACGACATATCTTTCGGCAACGGCTGTAGGCTCTAAAGAGTCGGCTACCGGTTGCCAAGTCAGTTCAATCTCATTTTCGCCAATCATGCGCAGACTCATATGGTCCACCGGTAAAGGTTGTACTATATAATCCATCTTATATTGCGAACAAAGGAATTGTAGCATTCCCTTATAGATGGCACGGCTCACCGTAAAACGGAAACGCGGGTCGAGTCCATAGCGCATATCAGCAAAATTCTGGTGGGAAAGCAGTTCAAGCAGCATTGTCGGAACTCGCGGAACACGTGCTTCGTAGTAGGATTGATTCCATTTGCCGCGGCGTGTCCATTGAGGCTCGTAAAGTGTGCGGATGTCACGTACGATATTGGACTGAATCAAGTCTGTCAAATCATGTGAGAGATAGCGTGATGCACCGTTGGCAAATACGCCGTTATAGGCATCAGTCTGATAGATGCCGAGTGTTCCGATAATGGAGTCATTCAGCGTAGTACCGGCGTCGGAGTGGAAAGCGAATGCCATATCCACCGGAATATTCAGACCTTTCTCTGCGGGATTGACGGCAGAACCGCCGGCAAGGTAATTCACCCATATGCCACGGCTCTTATAATCATCAGTGTAATCATTTTTACCATTACTGTCGGAATACACGCTGTCCGGGATACCCGCCCATTGCATCCAGTAACGGGCTGCTTCGCAGAAGCGGGGATACCCGCTCTTCTGGTATTCGGCAACATAGGAGGGCTGATGTGTTGCCGGAGCGCTTCCTGTTCCGTTTGATGAATTGACGGCTTTATCGGAACTTTTCAAATTATCTGTTGCGCCTTCTTCGGAGATACGTCGGGCAATGTTTCCCATGCCGCCGCCAATCTTTACGGCATCGGCGGTTACGATTTGTCCGGCTTTGACAGAGCGGTTGCTCAGGGTTACTTTACAGGCATTATTCTTTCCGGCATCGAAACCGAACGTTCCTAAGTAAATCCAAGTGCCACCACCCATTTGCTGGTTCACTTTGAATTGAGATACCCCGCCTTTATGATAAATGGTGTAAAGTGCGTCATTGCTGCTGTTTGAAACAGTCTGATAAGAGACATAAACAGCATAATGTCCGCTTTGGGGAATTTCGGGAATCCATTCGGCAACACTTTCTTTTCCCTTCTTAATGGTCTCTATGGCGCGGAATGTTCCCTCTTTAAAAGGATTCTCAAAATCCGTATATTGAGGGCGAAGATGTGCAAAGCCTTCACCATTGCCTTGTATCCATCTCTTGTCGGCACTGTTTTCTGCATATGTAGAGCGTGTGTCGAGGCAACCGTCATTGTCGATAATGATTTCGGAGGTCTGGCAGTCACGTTCACGTGGAATCAAGACATTAGCTCCTGCGTTTTCCAGCATCGGAACGAGGTAGGGTAGTACATAACTCTGTGTGTACAGGTCTTCTACGGTCTGGAAGATGCGTGCGCGTTGCCATTCCCAACGGTTGAGTTTTGATTCATAGTAGTAACCGTGGCTTTGCCATAAAGCAATGTGACGGTTTTGCAATCCGTTGGTTGGAGTATAGGGTCTGGATACTTTGGTTACTAAAGGGTGCTGCACTTGTTGGCTGAAAGTCAACGCCTTCTTGTCTTTTTTCAGGCGCAATATTTGCGGTATGAGTTCTTCAATACTGTGTTTGTTGGTGCGCAGCTGTAATTTGTATTTCGAGAATTCGGCAGGCAGTAAAGCACTGATTCCTTGATAAATTTCCGCTACATTATTCTCCCGGAAAGGAATATAAGAGCAGTTCATGTTGGCAAAAAGTTTCAGAGTATTTTCCTCTATGGCTACAGAGTCAATAGTGATGCGTCCTACGGATATTTCCTTCCGTGCGGTATTGTCCAGAAACTGTCCTATCTCTTGACGGGTTTCTGCCGGAAGCTCTTGCGCGCCGCCTATCTGGGGGATGAGGGCGGCGGCGAGCATACTAAATAAAAAGTGAAGTCTTACACTCATGATGATGTATTAAGTTAAATGTTCTTTTTGTCTTTCCTTATCAATATGCAGAGTCCGATGAATGTGAACAGTGCGTTGAATATGAGTAGTTCATAACTGAACTGGTAACCATTGAACCATGCTTCCGAATTCTTTTGCAGGATAAAACAAAAAAATGGAGAGGCGACAGCTACGAATGGTATATACTTGTCGCGTACCTGTTGCTTCATGAAAATGCCAAAAGCAAACAAGCCCAAGATAGGACCATATGTGTAACTTGCCAAAATATATACGGCATCAATTACACTGGTATTATTCAGCAGATTGAATACATAAATGGTTATGCCCATTATTATAGCCATTCCTATATGTACCCGTTTCCGGACTTTTACAACTTCTTCTTCTGTTTTTCCTTTCGTACCGAGAATGTCTACGGTGAAAGAAGTGGTGAGGGCCGTCAGTGCAGAACCGGCTGCCGAATAAGCGGAAGAAATGAGACCGATAATAAACAGGATGCTAACAATGGCAGGAAAATAATTCCCTGTGGCGATTACGGGGAAGAGTTCATCACTCTTATTCACCTGTATGCCTTGACTGTCGGCGAATATGTAAAGTAATACACCCAGCATCAGAAATAGCAGAATAACAAAGAATTGTGAAATGATACTGGTAATCATATTCTTCTGTGAATCTTTGAAGTTTTTGCAGCTAAGGTTTCTTTGCATCATATCTTGGTCCAGTCCTGTCATGGCTATCATGGTAAATGCTCCGGCAAAGAACTGCTTGAAGAAGTATTGTTTACTGTTGACATCGTCGAAGAAGAATATACGGGACATATCACTGTCGGCTATCGTGCCAATCATACCGGTGAAGGATAGATGAAGGTCGGATGCTATGTAGTATATGCACAATACAACCGATACCACGAGACAGAATGTCTTTAAGGAATCTGTCCAGATAAGTGATTTAACTCCACCGCGAAAAGTGTACAGCCACACTAATACTACAGTGATGGCTACATTTAGGATAAACGGAAGCCCGAATGGCTCGAACACCAGTAATTGCAATGTTAGGCAAACAAGGAATAAACGTACGGCTGCCCCAAGTATTTTAGAGATAAAAAAGAACCATGCTCCCGTGCGATATGAAGACATCCCGAAACGGTCTTCCAAGTATTCGTAGATAGAAATTAAATTCATCCGGTAGAATAGGGGTGTCAGAATAAACGCAATAATTAGCTGTCCGGCGACAAATCCCAACACCATCTGTAAATAGCCGAAACTGCTTGTGCCAACCATACCGGGCACAGATACATATGTTACTCCCGATATGCTGGAACCAATCATTGCAAAGGCTACCACATACCAAGATGATTTGCGGTTGCCTACAAAGAACCCTGCATTGTCGGCTTTTCTGCCCGCAATATAGGATACTGTAAAAAGTATCGCAAAATAGGCGGCAATAGTAATGATAACGGATAGTGGGCTCATTGCGGTGATTGGATGTTAGTATTTACAAACTGATTCGTAGTTGTTTTTTATAAATGATTATTCTTTATAAAGGAGATAGGGCTTTCGTTGCTTTTTGAACTTTTCCACATCACCTTTCCAACGGCTTTTAATTTCTTCAGCGCTTTTTCCGTCCACTATCATTTTACGGACATAGTCCGTACCTATCAACAGCTCGAAGAACGGACGGAAAAAGTGATTGCCCATATTCAGGTTCTTGTAAGCATCAATGACATAACTCAAATCTACTCCGCGCTTCCATATTTCTTCGTCACTCATATTGCTGAGGTTTACGCCGTGGCATAATTTGTTCAGTTGAGGTGGATTCTTGGCTCCGGGGGTGCTTTTAGGTGTAAAGCTATAGCTGTAGCCCCTCATATTGGGATGACCGTACACTTGAAAGGGAAGTGCAGTGCCTCTGCCCAAGCTGACGGGAGTAGCTTCAAAATAGCAAGTTGCCGGATATAGATAGATGGATTTCATGTTCGGTAAGTTGGGAGACGGCGGAATCGGCAACGTGTATTTCGTTTGGTGCGTGTAGTTCTTGCAAGGTATAACGGTGAGGTCGCATACGCGAGAAGCCGGTAACCACCGTTCGCCGTTTACCATTAATGCCAGTTCGCCCAGCGTCATGCCATGCACAATCGGGATGGGTAGCCAGCCTACTCCGGATTTATATTTCATATCCAGTATGGGTCCGTCCACATAATGTCCGTTGGGGTTAGGGCGATCCAGCAGCAACACCTTGCGGTTATATTCGGCGCAAGCGTCCATTAAGCGGCACATTGTTATATAATAGGTATAGAACCGCAAGCCTACATCTTGTATGTCAATCACCAGTATGTCGAACTTTTTCATAGATGCCTTACTCGGCTTTTTGTCTTTTCCGTCGTAAAGGGAAAGAATAGGGACGCCTGTTTTCTTATCGACTGAGCTGGATACGTGCTCGCCTGCATCTGCATCTCCGCGAAAACCGTGTTCTGGTGAAAATATAGCTGCTACATTGAATTTATTTTCCAGCAGGATGTCCAATAAGTGTTTGTCCCCCACCATTCCTGTATGATTGGAAAAGATTGCAATCCGTTTACCTTTCAGGATTGGAAAATACTCAGAGGTCTGTTCATCGCCTAAAATTATGCGCTCCTTCTGTGCTTGGCACAGCAATGAGCTACATAACAGAATGGTCAATAGTAGCAGTTTCTTCATAATAGTATTATTAAGGAAAGTTCGTATGGACAAAGATACTTTTTATTTTAATATCAAAAACAATTATTTGCGAATATTTAGCATTATAATTATTAATTTGCAATTAAGGAAGTGGTTTAAAAGAATAAAGGTGACAGTTGCAGTCACCTTATATGTTTTTTAAATTTGTCATATAGTTCGTACATATAAAAATAAATTATTCAGTAGGCAGATACGCTTTGTGGCTTATAAGAAGATAAACTTTTTGATGATTTATTCTCGGAATATTAAAAATAACTATATATTTGTATTCAATTCTAAAACTAACTACCTATGAAACTGATTGCGGAGAGTGGTTCTACAAGAACTGAATGGGCCCTGGTTGAGGACAATCACTTGATACAGCGTGTTTTCACCGAGGGGTTGAATCCTTTCTTTCAAACGAGGAGAGAGATTAGCCGGAGTGTGCGCTTAGGTTTACCCGAGGTTTTTTTCAAAAGGAAATTAGAGCAAGTATATTATTATGGAGCAGGATGTACCTCTTATGAAAAGAAAAATATATTAGGAGCGTCGTTAGTAGCACAATTTAAGACGCCTATCCAAGTGGAGAGCGATCTTCTCGCGGCGGCACGAGGCTTGTTTAAATGTGAGGCGGGTATTGCCTGCATTTTAGGAACAGGCTCTAACTCATGTTTTTATGATGGGAAAATAGTAGTTAAGAATGTAAGGGCAGGTGGTTATATCTTGGGAGATGAAGGCAGTGGAGCCGTACTGGGAAAAATGTTTCTGTCTGATGTCTTAAAGGGATTGACGCCTAAGGATGTGATGACCGATTTTTTTGAAAAGTTTCGTATCAGTCCTAATGAAGTCATGGAGTCGGTGTATAATCGTCCTTTCCCAAACCGTTTCCTCTCTACGATTTCTTATTTCTTGGCCGACTATACCAATGATGATTATGTATTCAATTTGATAACCGGTAATTTAAGGGCTTTCTTTACCCGAAACGTATGTCAGTATGACTATAAGAATTATCCTATTAGATTTGTCGGTTCATTGGCCAATAGTTATGCAGCCATATTAAGGGAAGTGGCCGGTGAATTCGGAATAGGATTGGACGTTATTGAAGAAACTCCTATGAATGGACTGATAGAATTCCATTCTTTAAATATTGAAGAACCTTAAACTCATATATATAATAAGGTATATATAGTCTGTCTTTGCAAATTTAAAAGTATAAGGTTAAAAAAGTGCAAAGAAATGTTCTTGATATTGAATAATAATATATCTTTGTTACGTGTGAAGTACACAGAATACTTTATCACCTTTGTTAATAACGCGTTTTATCTCTTAAAACAACCAATAAAGTTAATAATTTAACTGAAAATCAATATATAACAAGTTCCTGATGGACTTGGATTGAATTGAAAAAAATAAAGAGATAATATAATAGTTATGAACCTTTAAATTAAAAACGCCTATGGAGTAATCAAGAGCCTATGAGAAGAATAGTTACCCTATTCCTAACCTATTTTCCCTTATCTATTTTGAAAAACATTTTAATTAACAACAAAATCATCAATCATTTATGAATGAAGATCGCATAAAACGAGGATTGGCTAATGGCAAATACCTCACCGCAGTGGCTATCAGTGCCCTGTTTTTAAGTAGTGGTAATGTGATGGCTACTCAAACTGTCTCAAACAGTTCGTTGGAAGTAACAGAACAGATGCAAACTCAGACGGTAACAGGTCTGGTTGTAGATGCTAAAGGCGAAGCCGTCATTGGTGCCAGTGTAGTGGAAAAAGGCACTACGAACGGTATTGTAACTGATCTTGACGGTAAATTTACTTTGAATGTAACCCCGGGAGCAACCTTGCAAATCTCTTTTGTAGGTTATCAGACTCAGGAAGTAAAAGCGAGCAAGAGCATGAGAATCACGCTTAAGGAAGATACTGAGCTTTTGGATGAGGTTGTAGTTGTGGGTTATGGTGTACAGAAGAAAGCCAATCTGACCGGTGCCGTATCTACTGTAGATGTATCCAAGACATTAGAGGCTCGCCCGCAATCGGATGTGACTAAAGCTCTGCAAGGCGTTGTTCCGGGCTTGTCTATCATCAACACAAGCGGTAAACTGAACAGTGAACCCTCCATAACAATCCGTGGTACAGGTACTTTAAGCAACAGCGCCAAAAGTGCTCCGCTTATTGTAGTGGACGGTGTGCCGATGGAAGATATTTCTTTCCTTAATACGCAGGATATTGAAAATATTTCTGTATTGAAGGATGCGGCTTCCACTTCTATTTACGGAACGCGTGCCGCTTTCGGTGTGGTATTGATAACTACCAAAGCAGCTAAGAAAGTGGATAAAGTAAGCGTTAATTATACCAATAATTTTGCATGGGATACCCCCAGCATTTTGCCTAACTATCCGGATGTAGCCACTCAGGCGAGAGCATTGCGTTCTGCCAACTTGCGCGCCGGACTTGACAACGAGTTGTTCGGTATGTACATGAACGATGAATTCATTTCCAAAGCTGAAAGCTGGAAAGAACGTCATGGCGGCAAGAAAGCAGGCTACCGTGAAATGGTTCCCGGTGATGACTTTGATTTGCTTGCCAACGGTAAAGGATTATACTATGCGGATTGGGATGTAGTGGGTATCATGTTCCGCAACTGGAAACCTTCACAAAGCCATAATATTTCGGTACAGGGAACCAGCGGCAAGACAAATTACTTCTTGTCATTCGGTTACAATCACGAAGAGGGCGTCATGACATTTAACCCGGACGACCTGAAGAAATATAACGCCAACATCAACCTTACAACAGACATTACCGATTGGTTGCAACTGGGAGGTCGTTTCAGTTATAGTGACAAGACTTACACCGAACCCAATACCATGCGTGACACTTATACTTATATGTGGCGCTGGGGTAGCTTCTTCGGCCCTTACGGTACTTACAACGGCATGGATATGCGAAATGATATCGCTTATCGCAAACAAGCCGGTGATGACCGCACTAAAGATTCATATACCCGCTTGGGAGCTTTCTTGAAAGCAACTATCGTTAAGGGATTGACTTTGAATGCCGATTATACATTCAATCTGCAAAACACCAATGAAAAGAGTGTAGGTTTGCCCGTAGTAGGTTATAACTCTTGGGGTGGCGATATTACCAACCCGTCTACATTCGTAACCAATAAGAGTACTTATGTATTCCAAGGTTCAGGACGTGACCATTCTTATGCATTGAACGTATATGCCAACTATGCACTGACTGTTGCCAAGAAGCATAATTTCAACGTTATGTTGGGTGCTAATGCCGAAGAAGGAGAATATGAATATCATTCTTCACAGCGTAAGGAGTTATTGGACGGAAACGTGCCGGAATTTAACCTTGCAGTCGGTGACCAAACCGTTAGCGGAAAGCATTCGGAATGGGGAACTGCAGGCTGGTTCGGACGTATCAACTATGACTATAACGGCATTTGGTTGCTGGAATTAAACGGACGTTATGACGGCTCTTCCAAATTCCCCAATGGAGACCGTTGGGCATTCTTCCCCTCAGGTTCGGTAGGTTATCGCTTTAGCGAAGAAAAATACTTTGAACCTCTTAAACGGATTGTAAATAATGCCAAACTGCGCGGCTCTTACGGTGAAATCGGTAATCAGGCTATCGGAGACAATATGTTTATTTCCACACTGAGCAAGTATACCGATGCTAAGACTCATTGGTTGGATGGTAGTGGCACTAAACTGGTTACCTATGGTATGCCGACTCTTGTATCTCCTACCTTAAAATGGGAACGTATTCAGACATTGGACTTGGGTATCGACCTCGGTTTTTTGAATAATGAATTCAATGTTACATTCGATTGGTATCAACGTACAACCCGTGATATGTTGGCTCCGGGACAAACCATGCCGGAAGTATTGGGAGCAAGCGCTCCTAAAATTAACGCAGGAACATTGAGAACACGCGGTTGGGAATTAAGCTTGGATTGGCATCATACTTTCAATGAAGTAAGAGTGTACGCTAATGCCAATATCGGTGACTTTAAGACCGTTATAACCAAATGGGATAATGACAATCCGTTGTTAAGTGAAAATTATAGTGGCAAGGTCTATGGTGATATTTGGGGCTTTGAGACAGACAGGTTGTTTACGGCGGACGACTTCAATGCTGATGGTTCTTATAAAGCCGGTATCGCTTCACAGAAAGGTTTGGAACAGGACGGTTTTGTTTATGGTCCGGGTGACATCAAGTTCAAGAATCTGGATGGCAACGACGTAATTGACGGTGGTGACGGTACGGCCAATAACCATGGTGACTTGAAAGTAATCGGTAATACCACTCCGCGTTATCAATATAGCTTCCGTCTCGGTGGTGAATGGAAAGGTTTCGACATCGATATGTTCTTCCAAGGTGTAGGCAAGCGCGATGTATGGACACAATCCGCTTTTGTAATGCCGATGATGCGTGGCGCAGATGCAATCTATGACAATCAGACGAATTACTGGACGGAAGAGAATCCTAATGCTAACGCAGAATTCCCTCGTTTGTGGCCGGGTAATGCAGGTAAAGGAACCATTTCCGTATTGGAGAAAGGTAACCATAACTTCTACCCTCAATCCAAATACTTGGTCAACATGGCTTACCTGCGTTTTAAGAATCTGACAGTAGGTTATACCCTGCCTAGAAATCTCACTCGTAAAGCCTTTATAGAGAAAGCACGCGTTTACTTTAGCGCTAATAATATCTGTGAACTTATCAATAAAAGCAAAGCTCCGGTTGACCCCGAAATTGATAGCGCTCAGGGTTATAAGTCTGCTGATGACAATGACTATGGAAACGGAACTTGGGGACGTATTGACCCGATGTACCGCACCGTATCATTCGGTCTGCAGGTAACTTTCTAAACACTTTATGTTGAACTTTAGAATAGTAACAATTATGAAGAAAATTAATATATTACTCTTAACATCGCTAATAGCTTTCAGCGGTTGTGACAGCATATTAGATAAGGCTCCATTAGATTCGTTTACAGACGATAATTTCTGGACCAATGAAAGTAACGTGTCAGGTTATGCAAATGCTTTCTATGAAGAATTTACCGGTTACGGGAACGGTGGTGGCGCCGGATTGTTTTACTATAAAACCCTGTCGGACGACCAAGCGGGAAATAGTTTTGCGGATTGGCCTAATTTGAACGTACCTGCCACTGACTCTAACTGGAAGAGTTGTTGGGAAGAAATCCGTCGTGCTTGCATTATGATGGAAAAGATACCTGCAATTACCAGCATGGATGAAGCTACCCAAAATCATTGGATTGGCGTAGCGCGCATGATGAGGGCTTGGGAGTATTATCACCTTGTACGTATGTTCGGTGACGTTCCTTGGATAGACAAATCGTTGAATATCAATGATGGGGACGTACTGTATTCTAAAAGAGAAAACCGTGACATTGTTATGGACAAAGTGTTGGAAGATATTAACTTTGCCTGCACTAACATGATTGCCGGTAAGGGTAGCAAGATTACTTTCTCTGTAGATATGGCGAATGCCATCAAAGCTGAAATATGTTTATATGAAGGAACTTTCCGTAAATATCGTAAGGTGGAAGATAAACAAGCCGCTCCCGATTTGGAAGGTGCTAAGAGATACTTGGCAGAAGCAAAAGCAGCTTGTAAGGTAATTATGGGTAAGGAATATGAGCTGAACGCATCTTATCAGGGAAATTATAACTCAACAGACTTGAGCTCTAACCCTGAAATGATTCTGTACAAAGCTTATAAGCAAAGTTTGCTCACCCATTCTCTGGTTGACTATACTTGTTCTTCTACTCAGATTAGCGGTATGACTAAAGATGCGTTTGAGGCCTATTTGTTCAGAGAAGACGGTAAGCCCTTGTCACTGACATCCGCCAATACAAGTGATTTGCCTACGGAAGTGATGGAAAAGAAAATTATAGATAAAGGTAAAGACACAGAAAAGGAAGTCACTGTCTATCGTTATTCTATCAAGGATATTTTAAAGTTGAGAGACGCGCGTTTGGAACAAACTATTGACACTTGTGTATTCTACAACGGACGTGGATTTACCCGTTTCAATGTGGGTATGGAAATGACTTCATCTACCGGATACGGTGTATCTAAATATGATAATGCAGCCATCCCTGTAAACTTTAGAAATCAGACCAGTTCCAACTACACTCATTGTCCTTTATTCTGGCTGTCTGTTATCTATTTGCAATACGCTGAAGCATCTGCAGAACTATCCGAACTTGGTGGAGAAGCTATAACACAGGCTGATTTGGATATTTCCATCAATCTGTTGAGAGATCGCGCCAAACTGCCTAAGCTGAATAAAGACGTTGATTACAAAGACCCGAAAAATACGATAGGAGTTAGTAATCTCATTTGGGAAATTCGTCGTGAACGTCGTTGCGAACTTATGTTCGACAATTGGACTCGTTATTGGGATTTGATCCGTTGGCATCAATTGGATAAATTGGATTCAACTAAGAATCCTGATATTTTGCTTGGTGCAAACCTGTCTGCCGATAAAGAAATCGCCAAGAATGAAAAGGTGACACTTGTAGGCAACTATATGGATGGCTCAAAAGATAAGACTCGTACGTTTGATGTTAAATATTACCTCTATCCGATTCCATCCGGTCAGATAGACTTGAATCCGAACTTGGCACCTAATAATCCGGGTTGGTAAGGGTTATTCAATGAATAGTCTATTATAAAAAAGTAAAGGATGTGTCTCACGAGACACATCCTTTACTTTTTTAAACTTCTTTTTCCTTAATCAGGTATTCTGCAATTTGGACGGCGTTCAATGCGGCGCCTTTTTTTATTTGGTCTCCTACAATCCAGAATGTCAGTCCGTTCTCGTTGCTGAGGTCTTTACGGATACGTCCTACGTATACAGGGTCTTTTCCGGCAAGGAACAACGGCATCGGGTATTCTTTTTCTGCCGGGTTGTCCATTAATACCAGTCCGTCACCCTTAGCAAACGCTTCGCGCGCTTCCTCGATGGAGACAGGACGTTCTGTTTCTACCCAGATACTTTCCGAGTGGGAACGAAGAGCGGGTACACGAACGCAAGTTGCGCTGACTTTAATGTCGGAATGCATAATCTTGCGTGTTTCGTTGTACATCTTCATCTCTTCTTTGGTATATCCGTTTTCTGTGAACACATCAATCTGAGGAATCAGGTTGAATGCCAACTGATAGGCAAACTTCTCAACAGTGACAGGTTCACCCGCCAAAACTTGGCGGTATTGCTCGTACAATTCATCCATGGCGGCAGCACCTGCACCACTGGCAGCTTGGTACGTAGATACGTGTACGGTCTTTATATGAGAAAGCTGTTCGATGGCTTTCAGCGCCACTACCATTTGGATAGTAGTGCAGTTAGGATTGGCGATAACACCACGCGGACGGTCTTTGGCGTCAGCGGCATTTACCTCGGGTACAACCAAAGGCACATCAGCGTCCATACGGAAAGCGCTGGAGTTGTCAATCATCACCGCACCGTACTTGGTAATGGTTTCGGCGAACTCTTTAGAGGTGCCTGCGCCTGCGGAAGTGAAAGCGATATCAACCCTTTTAAAGTCATCGTTGTGTTGCAAGAGTTTAACCTCGATCTGTTTACCGCGGAAGGTGTATTTAGTGCCGGCACTGCGTTTAGAACCGAACAACACCAACTCATCCAACGGGAAATTCCTTTCATCGAGCACTCGCAGGAACTCTTGTCCCACGGCTCCGCTTGCTCCAACAATAGCTACTTTCATTTTTCTTTTGTTTTAATATAGTTTATAAAATAGTTCTAATCTATCTATAAATGATAGAATTGGGTGCAAATTTATAACAAATTGCTGTATGACACCGCATAAAGTGAAAACTTTTTCGTTATTTTGCAGTTAAAACCTAAAACTCGCTGCGTATGGACTGGTTCAATCTCAGTTTAACACTTCCTATAACAGACCCTACATGGATATTCCTCCTTGTACTTCTTATTATATTGTTTGCGCCCATATTGCTGAATAAATTGCGTATACCTCATATTATCGGTATGATTTTGGCAGGCTTGGTGATTGGAGAACATGGCTTCAATATTTTGGTGCGCGACAGCAGTTTTGAATTGTTCGGTAAGGTCGGGCTCTATTATATCATGTTTCTGGCAGGTCTGGAAATGAATATGGGTGACTTCAAGAAGAATCGCGGAAAGGCTGTGATGCTGGGATTGCTGGCTTTTGTCATTCCGATAGGCATCGGTCTGGTCACCAATATGATGTTGCTGAAGTACAGCCTTGTGACGTCCATATTGTTGGCAAGTATGTATGCTTCGCACACGCTGGTGGCTTATCCGATTGTGATTCGTTACGGTGTATCCCGTCATCGCAGTGTAAGCATTGCTGTGGGAGGGACGGCGGTAACGGATACGCTTACGTTGTTGGTACTGGCAGTGGTGGGCGGTCTGTTCAAGGGAGAGTCCGGCGGGTTGTTCTGGCTGTGGCTGGTGATTAAGGTTGTCTTTCTCGGAGCTCTGATTATGTATTCGTTCCCGCGTATCGGACGTTGGTTTTTCCGCCGCTATGATGATAATGTGATGCAGTTTATTTTTGTGCTTGCCATGGTTTTTCTGGGAGCGGGCTTAATGGAGTTCGTGGGCATGGAAGGCATCTTGGGAGCGTTCTTGGCTGGGTTGGTGTTGAACCGTCTCATACCGCATGTGTCACCGTTGATGAATCATCTGGAGTTTGTGGGCAACGCTCTGTTTATACCTTATTTCCTGATAGGGGTGGGTATGCTGATTGATATTCATGTCATCTTCGGACAGGGAGATGCCTTGAAGGTGGCTGCTGTTATGATTGTTGTGGCATTGGTGGGCAAGTGGATTGCTTCCTGGCTGACGCAGAAAATCTATAAAATGGCTCCCATAGAGCGTGAGTTGATGTTCGGTTTGAGCAATGCACAGGCTGCGGCCACGTTGGCGGCGGTATTGGTGGGGTATAATATCATCTTGCCGAACGGTGAGCGTTTGCTGAATGAGGATGTGTTGAACGGTACGGTATTGCTGATTCTCGTTACGTGTGTGGTGAGTTCTTTTATTACGGAAAGGGCCGCGCGTAAGATTGCTATGTGCGAAGCACATCTGGAAGAAGAACGTACGGTTGAGGCGGAAAGGATTCTTATTCCGGTGGCGAATCCTGATACGATTGAATATCTGATGAACCTATCCTTGCTGATACGTGATACCAAACAGAAAGATAATCTGTTGGCATTGAACGTAATCAATGACAACAATACTTCCGAGGGCTTGGAACTCCGCGGCAAGAGGTATTTGGAGAAGGCGGCCATGATTACGGCTTCCGCCGATGTGCCGTTGCGCCAGATTACCCGGTATGACTTGAATATTGCTGCGGGCATTATCCATACAGCGAAAGAATACGAGGTGACTGATGTGATTATCGGCTTGCACCGTAAGGTCAATATTGTGGACTCTTTCTTCGGTATGCTTGCCGAGAACTTGCTGAAAGGCCTGCACCGTGAAGTCATGATTGCCAAGTTCCTGATTCCGATTAATACGATACGACGGATTATCATAGCCGTCCCCCCTAAGGCGGAATACGAAGCCGGATTCCAGAAATGGGTGGAGCATTTTTGCCGGATGGGCGGCACGTTGGGCTGCCGGGTACATTTCTTTGCAAATGAGGAAACGACTGTACAGTTGCAGGCATTGGTAAAGAAGAAGCATGGGCAGACCTTGACGGATTTTTCTCGTCTGGATGATTGGGGAGATTTGCTGATATTGACCGGGCAGGTGAATTATGACCACCTGTTGGTAGTGATAAGCGCGCGTAGAGGCTCTATCTCTTACGATAGTTCTTTCGAGAAACTTCCGGCGCAGCTGGGCAAATATTTCTCTAATAATAGTTTGATTGTACTTTATCCCGACCAATTGGGCGAACCTCAGGATGCTGTTTCTTTCTCTAATCCGCGTAATGAGGCGCAACACTATGAGAAAGTAGGGAAGTGGGTTTATAAATGGTTTAAGGAGGATTGAGAGGATAAGTGATTAGTGGTTAATAATTAGCGGTTAGCGATGATGGAGGATTGGAGACAGAGAACCTGGCTTTTGTTGGGCGAGGAGAAAATGGAACGGTTGCGGCAAGCGCACGTGTTGGTGGTCGGTCTTGGAGGAGTAGGCGCTTATGCGGCCGAAATGATATGCCGTGCCGGTGTGGGGCGAATGACGATTGTAGATGCGGACACGGTGCAGCCTACCAATATAAATCGTCAGCTTCCTGCTTTACACTCCACTATGGGAAGGGAGAAAGCCGAAGTTTTGGCGGCACGTTTTAAAGATATCAACCCGGAGGTACAACTGACAGTATTGCCTGTATTCCTGAAAGACGATAATATATCCGAACTGCTTGATGCTGCCTGCTATGACTTTGTGGTAGACGCTATTGATACGCTTGCTCCTAAATGTTATTTGATAGCGGAAACACTGAAGCGGCATATCAAGATTGTGTCGAGCATGGGGGCGGGAGCCAAGAGTGATATTACGCAGATACGTTTTGCCGATATATGGGATACCTATCACTGCGGATTGAGTAAGGCGGTGAGAAAACGCTTGCAAAAATTGGGGATTAAACGTAAACTTCCGGTCGTTTTCAGTACCGAGCAAGCCGACCCAAAGGCGGTGCTGTTGACGGAAGATGAACAGAACAAGAAATCCACTTGCGGAACTGTAAGCTATATGCCGGCAGTGTTTGGATGTTACCTTGCGGAATACGTCATTAAAAGATTGTAACAAGACTATCAAATAGTCAATAGTCAAATAGTAACTAAAACGATGATACGATTAGAAGGAATAACGAAGAGCTTTGGCAATTTGCAGGTATTGCGGGGTATCGACTTGGAAATAGAAAAAGGGGAAATTGTAAGTATTGTCGGTCCCAGTGGTGCGGGAAAGACTACTTTGTTGCAGATTATGGGGACACTGGATATGCCCGATAACGGTTCGGTGACGATTGACGGTACGTTGGTGAATCTGTTGAATGAAAAAGAACTCTCCGCTTTCCGTAACAGGCATATAGGTTTTGTTTTTCAGTTTCATCAATTACTGCCGGAATTCACTGCTTTGGAGAATGTGATGATACCGGCTTTTATCGCCGGGGTGGGGCAGCAAGAGGCCAGAATTGCAGCTATTGAGATGTTGAATTTTATGGGGTTGGCGGAACGGGCTTCGCACAAACCTAATGAGTTGTCCGGTGGCGAGAAGCAAAGGGTTGCTGTTGCACGTGCGCTCATTAATCATCCTGCAGTGGTGCTGGCGGATGAACCATCCGGAAGTTTGGACACCCATAACAAAGAAGAACTACATCAGTTGTTCTTTGATTTACGTAACCGCTTGGGACAAACGTTTGTCATTGTAACGCACGATGAAGGATTGGCACAAATTACAGACCGCACTATTCATCTGAAAGATGGGGCGGTATGTAAGGATTAGATTTTGTTCCTATTCAAAACAAACATAGTGGCTCAACTGCTCCAGATCACTCTCGGTGAATTCTTCGTAGAGGACAAATGGCTTGAGATTATGTAGTGTACCTTTCTTTTTGCGGTATTCTACAATGGCTTTTGCTTGGTAAAAGTTTATGTAAGGATGGTGGCGGAGACGTTCTATACCGACGCGGTTCAGGTTGATGCGACTGATTTCAGAGGGCGCAACAATGAACCATGTTTGCAATTGGCGATAGTCCAAATGAATATCCTGCAATTGCTCTATTTGGTAAAAACCGCCCAAGCGTTGTCGGTAACCCACTATTAATCGTGCTATACCGCTGCCTATGCCGGGAATCTTCTTCAACTCGGTGGTATCTGCATGGTTTAAGTTGAGCACTGTGCCTGCCGGATATTTATAAAGACTGTCTTTCTTTGTTTGCGGGAGAGTAAGTAGAGCGGTTGCCTTTCTTATAGTGTCTTCTGCCGTAAAATAGATGTAAGGGGAGAGTGTCCGGTATTGTTCTTCTGTCAATCCGTATACCTTTTTGAAATCTTCTGTTTTGCGGAACTTTCCCCCTTTGCTCCGATAGCGTAAGATGTTCCTTGCTATCCATGCAGGAAGGCCTAAGCGGCAGAAGGTAATGGAATCCGCACGGTTAGGGTCAAAGGGAGCTAATATGACTGTTTCCCTTTTATATCTTCCAGGCTTATTGAAGCGGGCATTCGCCTTTTTTTCTTGTTCCCGTATAGAACTGATAAAGCTATCGTATTCTTTCAGGGCGGCAGCCTGTTCCCGAATTTCTTCATCAGAAAGTTGCCGGTTGTTTTGCAGGAAAGAATAAATATGCCTGGAGAGAAAGATTAGGATAATTCCAATGATAAGAACAAGGATGCCACGTCTTTCTCCCCGGGAGAAGTATAAGAAGTCTTTAAACGGGTTTTTCATGATGGTTTATTTGAGGAAACCCAATTCATTGATGAAAATAAGCCCGATACCTATTGGAGCGATGAATTTTAGAATGAAGATTAATAATTTGTATATATGTATGTTTAAAGTTCCGTTATTGCTGACTTCTTCCCAGACAATCTTTTTGTCCAGATACCAACCGGTAAAGATGGAGATAAAGAAGCCACCCAGCGGTAACATGATTTTGGCGGTTACAAAGTCGAATAAATCGAATAGGTTAAGACCAAAGATTGTGTAATTCTTTCCTACGCCTAACGACAACGAACATAATATCCCCAGTATGATACAACCGGCCGTGACCAATCTCGCCGCCTTACCGCGTGTGAATTTGAATTCTTCATGCAGGTAGGCCGTTACAACTTCGTGTAAAGAAATGGTTGAAGTCAATGCCGCAAGTGCCAGTAAGATATAGAACATGAGTGACAGGGCGATTGCCAACCAAGGTATGCCGCCGAATGCTTGTTGAAACACATTGGGCAGTGTGATGAACAGCAAACTCGGTCCTGCATCCGGCTGGATACCTACCGAAAATGCGGCGGGGAAGATGATGACTCCTGCAAGAATGGCAACTAATGTATCGATAGCGGCTACGTTGAGCGCCGTCTTAGGCAGGTTGGTGTCATTCCTGAAATAAGAAGCGTATGTGCAGAGACACCCCATGCCAAGACTTAGTGAAAAGAATGCCTGCCCCATTGCTCCTAAGAACACGTTGCCATCCACCTTGCTGAAGTCCGGTTTTAACAGGAATTCGATACCTGCGCCTGCACCGGGCAGTGATATGGAACAAATGGCAAGTACTATCAGCAGAATGAATAGCATAGGCATCATTATTTTTGCTGATTTCTCGATACCCTTTTCCACTCCTTTTACGATGATGAAGTGGGTGGCCAACAAGAATAAAATCAACCATAGAATAGGACGCCACGGATTACTGACAAAACCATTGAAGGAAGCGATGAACTCTGCGGCTGATTTGCCGGCAAAGCTGTTGGTGGCGGCTTCTCCTATGAACTCCAAAGTCCATCCCGCCACTACCGAGTAGTAACCCAAGATAAGGAATCCGGCTAATACGCCCATTCGTCCCACCCAGCGCCATTGGGTTCCCGGAGCCAGTTTGTGATATGCTCCGGCTGTGTTGGCGCGCGAACGGCGTCCGATAAGAAATTCCGCCATCATGATAGGGATTCCTAAGATAAGAACACAAACCAAATATATCAGTATGAAGGCTGCACCGCCATGGTTGCCTGTCTCGAAAGGAAACCTCCAGATATTACCCAAACCAACTGCGGAACCGGCTGAGGCAAGTATCACTCCCAGCTTGCTTCCAAAGTTCGCTCTTTCATTTCTTGTCATAAAACGTGGATTTTTCTTACAATTCGTTATTAATAGCTCTTAAAACGTGCAAATATAGAAAATGTTCCCTACTTTTGTGCACAGATTGTTCATTATTTGAGATATGCTATATTATATTAAGAAATATCCGGTATCACTTGCGGTGATACTTACCGTAATTTACTTGTCGTTTTTTAAGCCGCCTGCCACTGAACTGGGCACTATCCCTTATCTTGACAAGGTTGTGCATATCTGTATGTATTTCGGTATGTCGGGTATGCTGTGGCTGGAATTCTTGCGGGCGCATCGCAGAGACCATACCCCTATATGGCACGCGTGGGTGGGAGCATTTGTTTGTCCGGTGTTGTTTAGCGGGGCAGTGGAGTTGTTGCAGGAGTATTGCACTACCTACCGTGGCGGTGATTGGCTGGACTTTGCAGCCAATACCACGGGAGCTGTTCTGTCATCATTGATAGCTTATTTTGTATTGAAGCCGAGGATGATGCGTAAATCTGTGGATTAGAGATAGTCTGTTACGGTGTTCAGTTTGATTCCGTTTGAACCTTTTATTAAGATTGTTTTTCCGCAGGGCTTATTCTTCCGGAGTTCGGCTATTAATGCCGGAGCGTCGGGGTAGGTGGGATAGGTGTGACGGGTTTCGGCAAATAGTTCACCTACCAGCGCTACATCCTTAAAGCCGCATTCTTCCAGATAGTCTACTATCTTTTGGTGTTCTTTGGGGCTGTCTTTCCCCAACTCGCGCATATCTCCCAGTATCAACATTTTTTGTGAGGCTTGCATATTGTGAAAGTTGCTGATGGATGCCAGCATACTTGTCGGGTTGGCATTGTAAGCGTCAATAATCAGTGTGTTGTCCGTTGTCTTTTTCAGCTGCGAACGGTTGTTGTGAGGCTCATATTCATTCAGGGCTTTGTCTATTTTCTCCGGTTCTACTCCGAAGAAACGCCCGATAGTGATGGCTGCCAAGGCATTGGGGAAGTTATATTCGCCAATCAGTCGGGTATGCACTTCATGACGCTCTCCTTCTTTCCCGGCTTTCCATTCAAAAGCAAGATAAGGGGAGTTTCCGGTGACGTGTCCATTGACATATAAATTGTCCGCTTCTCCATAGGTTATCGGATTCAGCCCCCAGGCTATTTCTGTGAGGTGAGGATTGTCCTGATGAAGAAAGATTGTGGAGTTGCTTTGCCGGCGCAGATAGTCGTACAGTTCACCTTTAGTCCGGACAACGCCTTCAAAAGAACCGAATCCTTCTAAATGGGCTTTTCCTACATTGGTGATGATTCCATAATCTGGTTCGGCTATTTCTACCAGTTCCTTGATGTCTCCGGGATGGCTGGCTCCCATTTCCACCACGCCAAGCTCGTGTTCGGCTTTCAGGCGGAGAAGGGTGAGCGGCACACCGATTGGATTGTTCAGGTTTCCCAGTGTGTACAGTATGTTGTACTTTTGCGACAAGACGGCAGATATAAGTTCCTTGGTCGTAGTCTTGCCGTTGGTTCCGGTGATGCCGATGATGCGTGTGCCCAGTTGGCGGCGATGATAGTTGGCAAGTTGCTGCAGGGTATGCAGGCAGTTGTCCACTAATATATAATGTATATCTCCGGCGGGGGCATAGGCGGCTTCGTCCACAACCGCGTAGGCGCTTCCTGCTTCCAGCGCTTTGGAGGCAAAGGCATTGCCGTTGAATGTATCGCCTTTCAGGGCGATAAACAATGAGCCTTTCGGGCAGTTGCGGCTGTCGGTGGTGACGCCGGTGCAGCTAAGGAATATTTGATAAAGAGTGGTTATATCCATGATTTTCTATTCTTTGGTTTTCAATGGTAAGGTTAGCAAGAACCGGCAGCCGTTCGTGTAGTTCGGGTCGAGCGTAAGGTTGCCACCCATCTTTTCTGCGCAAATGCGTCCGATGGACAGTCCCAGTCCGGTGCCTTGCGCAAAGGTATCTATCTTAGTGAAACGTTCGAATACAAACTCTTGTTTGTCCGCGGGGATGCCTATCCCGGTATCTGTCACACTGAAGATGATATGTTGCTGTTCCTTGTCCGTGTGCCAACCAAGAGTAATATTACCGTCTGACGTGAATTTCGAGGCATTCTTCAGCAGGTGAGAGAGTATTTGGCAGATGCGCTTCGGGTTGGTATAAAAGCCAAATTCCTCCTGCTCTGCCTGCAGTCTGAGCGTAACTCCCGGTTTAAGGTCGTTAGTGGCTTTTTCAAGGCACTCCCGGCATAATCTCGTAGCATCTGCCGGAATATCGGTCGGTATCTCTGTGCCACTGTCCAAACTCGAAATATCCAATACGTCTTCTACCAGTTGTAGCAGGTTGTTGCTGCCTTGCTCTATGATACCGGCATATTCTTGCGCTTCCGTACTTTCACCGCTGATACTGCTTAGTATCTGGGAGAAACCCACGATAGAGTTTAGGGGAGTACGGATTTCGTGACTCATGTTCTGTATGAATTCCGTTTTCATTATGCTTGCCTGTTCGGCGCGCTCCTTTGCGATGAGCAGTTCCTGCTCGGAGATAAGCAGCCGTTTGTTTTTCTCGGAAATTGCTTTTTGAGATGTCTTGAGTCTTCCGTTGAGCAGGTGCTCACGGTAGAAGAATATCGAGCCGAGGATTAGCAGTACAATTAGCAGTACAATGATGCGTTGCTTATTTGCCAGATCTTGCTGTTGGGCCTTTTGCTGAAGTTCCGCTTTTTCAATGTTGAGCTTTTCCACTCCTAATATGGCGGAGAATTCTCCGGCGGCAATATCCTCATGAATCCGGTTTATGGAATCGGTCTTCTGGATATATGCACTATAATATTCGACTGCTTTGGCAGTATTTCCCATTTCCCTGTAGATGATTGCTTTGCTCAATAATTCATCTCCCCAAGAGACTTTATTTGCATAATTCCGGGAGATATATTCCTGTACGGATAGCGCTTTGGCAGGTTGGCGGGTAGCCATGTAATAGTTTCTTTCGTTCTGATAATAGTCAGTAGCCATTCGCTGCACTTCTTTTTCCTCATCCAATAGCTTTTTGGCTTTCTGCAGGCATTCTTTTGCTTTGGGATATTCTTTAAGGGCTTGATAGTAATCGGCGTATCTTAAGTAAAAGTAATATTCCTGCTGAGCGCTATATATATACTTTTCGGCTTTGTCCAGACATTCTTTGGCTTTATCCATCTCTCTCAAAGTACAATAGAAAGAGGCCAGCAGGGAGCATGTATTTCCCAGATTATAGGTGTCGATGTTGTACTTCAGGGTAATTTCTATTTCTTTTTCCCGAGCTTCGGCAGCCTGCTTAAAAAGTCTTTTGGTTTGGTAAATGGAACTCAATATATTGTAAGCATTTGCCATTCCGGCGGGATAGTTGTCTTGCTCAGCCTGCTTCATCATTTTATCGGCTTCGTACAAAGCCATATTGTATTGGCGTTGTTTGATGTAATAGTTGATGAGCCTTTTGCTCCATGCAAAATAGTAATACTTAGGCTGGTTTGTCTCTGTAGAGAACTTCTTTACCAGTTCTACGTAGTACAGGATACTGTCTTTGTTTTTGTTTTGAAAGTAATGGTGGTCCAGCTTGTTGGTTAAGGCTACTGCCTGCATACGCAAGTCTTTTTTTTCGCCTGCCATGCGGAATAAAGTATCTGCCATCTGCATGATGGCGGGAGATAAAATCTCTGCCTTGCAGCGCAGATAATAGTCGTATAGAACACTATCCACGTTGTATTCCTTCATTGCGTTCTTTTGTTGTCCTTGCGCAGATGAGCCATAGAGCATAAAAGAGAAGCACAGAACGCAGAATAAGATGGTAAAGAATTGTTTGGAACTTACCTTCATGATAAATACTTGTATATTGTGAACAAAGATACTTTATTTTTTGAACTTGGTGCACCAACAAAGGCTTTTTTGTTTACATTTGCAGTTATCTAATAAAAAAGAACTGTCAATGAAAGCTCTGCAATCCAAATATATAAATGTCAACGGTTTCTTGTTAGACCTTTCTTCTCCTTGTGTCATGGGGATTCTCAATGTCACTCCCGATTCTTTTTATGCCGGTAGCCGTATGCAGACGGAAATCGATATAACGCGCCGCATAGAACAGATAGTGACCGAGGGGGCGGGCATCATCGATGTCGGCGCTTACTCTTCACGTCCTAATGCGGAGAATGTGTCGCCCGATGAAGAAATGGAACGTCTGCGTATGGGACTGGGTATTCTCAGGAAAGTACAGCCCGACGCGGTTGTCTCGGTAGATACTTTCAGGGCGGATGTGGCGAGGATGTGTGTTGAGGAGTATGGAGTGGCAATTATCAATGATATTGCAGCCGGAGAAATGGATGACAATATGTTCCGTACTGTTGCCGACCTGAATGTTCCGTACATCATGATGCATATGCAGGGTACGCCGCAAAATATGCAGCTGCATCCTCATTATGATAATCTGCTGAAAGAGGTATTTATGTATTTTGCCCGTAAAGTGCAGCAACTGCGTGATATGGGCGTCAAAGATATTATTTTGGACCCGGGGTTTGGCTTCGGCAAGACCGTAGAGCATAATTACGAACTGTTGGCCCATTTGGAGGAGTTCCGTATTTTTGAACTTCCTTTGTTGGTCGGTGTCTCACGTAAATCGATGATTTACCGTCTGTTGGGAACTACCCCTCAAGATGCGCTGAATGGTACAACCGTATTGGATACCATTTGTTTGCTGAAGGGGGCTGATATACTTCGTGTGCACGATGTGCGGGAAGCGGTGGAAACGGTGAAAATCGTGGAAGCAATGACTGCTGCCGGTTCTGCATCGGGTGCAAATTATTAATCGCTAACCATTAATCGCTAACGACCGTGTTTTTTGAATTTGGCATAAAAGATTTTATAGACATCCTGCTGGTGGCTTTCCTGCTTTACTATACGTACAAGCTGATGAAAGCCTCCGGGTCTATCAACGTGTTTACGGGTATTCTTGTGTTTATCCTGATTTGGCTGGTGGTCTCCCAAGTGTTGGAGATGAAACTTTTAGGGTCTATCTTCGACAAGTTGGTCAGTGTGGGCGTGCTTGCGCTTATCGTCCTGTTTCAAGACGAGATACGGCGTTTCCTGCTTACGCTCGGTTCACATCAGCATGCCAGTGCGCTGGTGCGTTTCTTCACCGGGAATAAGAAAGAGAGCATGGAGCATGATGAAATAATGCCTGTGGTAATGGCGTGTATCAGTATGGGGAAACAGAAAGTAGGTGCGCTGATTGTCATTGAACACAATGTGCCTTTGGACGATGTGGTGCGGACGGGAGAGGTAATCAACGCCGATATAAACCAGCGTCTGATAGAGAACATCTTCTTCAAGAACAGCCCGTTGCACGACGGGGCTATGGTCATCAGCAAGAAGCGCATCAAGGCTGCGGGATGTATCTTGCCTGTGTCGCACAATCTGGATATTCCGAAGGAACTGGGGCTGCGCCATCGTGCAGCTATGGGCATATCGCAGGTGTCGGATGCTCATGCGATTATTGTGTCGGAAGAGACGGGTTCTATTTCTGTTGCCTATAAGGGGCAGTTCTATTTGCGCTTGAGCGCGGAGGAATTGGAGAGCCTTTTGACAAAAGAAATTTAAATGAAACCGGATGTTTCTATCGGCTTGTAAGTGGTTGATAACCAATGCGGTTTCTGTAGGGTAGTCTCAGTCGTATACTGAGATGCCCTAAGTATACGACTGAGGCTACCTCCATATACGACTTATTTCCCATGATTCTGTGTATGTAAAGATAAGTAACTTATAATTCATAATTTATAACTGAATAGAATGGATAGACGAAACTTCTTACGAACCGGCGGAATGGCCGTCTTGGGTTCACTGGCTATGCCGTCGTTGGCTATGCCGGAGTCTGTGCGCGGAGCGTTGGGCGGGGCGGACAATAAGTCAGCTGTTGCTGCTGCCATCAATCATTTTGGCGTGACGGAAGCCGATTTAAAGAAAGTAATGGCCGTTGCTTTGGAAAAAGGAGGCGATTACGTAGATTTGTATTTTGAGCATACGTTCAACAATGATGTGAGTCTGATGGACGGCAAGGTAAATAACTGCGGTTCCAACATTGATTTTGGTATGGGAGTGCGTGTGCTTGCCGGCGACCAGAGCGGCTATGCATACGTGGAAGGTGTTACTTTGGAAGAGATGTTACGTGCCGCGCGCACTGCCGCCCGCATTGCATCCTCGGGCAAGGCGGGCAAACCGGTAGGGCTGACGGAGAAGACAATAGCCCGAAACCGCTATGTTGTGACCTCTCCTTGGGAAGATGTGAGCGTAAAAGAGAAGATTCCTTATCTGGAAAAACTGAATGAGAAGATTTTCTCTTTGGATAATCGTGTCCGCAAGGTGCAGGCCTATTTGCAGGATAGCACGTCGCACGTGTTGTTCTGTAATTCGGAAGGCGTCAGTTACTACGATTACCGTCCGATGGTGTCTTTCATGGCGGTTTGTATCATGGAAGAAAACGGTAAGATGGAAAACGGTTATGCCGGCAGGTCCTATCGTCGGGGTTTTGAGTTTATGACAGACGATGTTGTAGACGTGATTGCCCGCGAGGTGGTGGACCGGACAGCTATCCTGTTTAAGGCCATCAAACCCAAAGGCGGTGAAATGCCTGTTGTAATGGGTGCAGGCGGTTCCGGCATCTTGTTGCATGAGGCTATCGGTCATGCTTTTGAGGCGGATTTCAACCGTAAGGACATATCCATATTCTCCGGCCAGTTGAATAAGAAAGTGTGCAACGAGCATATTAACGTGGTGGATGACGGTACAATCCCCTTCAACCGCGGTTCTGTGAACTTCGACGATGAGGGTGTGGAGGGACAGAAAACGTATATTGTCCGGGAAGGTGTGCTCACCAGCTATCTGCACGACCGTATCAGCGCCAAACATTATGGCGTGAATCCCACCGGAAACGGTCGCCGCGATACGTTCCGCAACCTGCCTATTCCCCGTATGCGCGCTACGTATATGGAAGCCGGCAATATGAAAGAAGCGGATATTATTTCCACTGTGAAGAACGGTATTTTCGTAGATACGTTTACGAATGGTCAGGTTCAGATTGGAGCCGGTGACTTTACTTTCTTTGTGAAGTCCGGTTACTTGATTGAGGACGGCAAGCTGACGCAGCCCATTAAGGATATCAACATCATAGGCAATGGTCCGAAGGCATTGGCAGACATAACAATGGTTGCCGACAACGACAAGATTGACAATGGTACATGGACTTGCGGCAAAGACGGGCAGTCTTGTCCCGTGACGTGCGGTATGCCGTCGGCATTGGTCAGCAAACTCACTGTAGGAGGAGAAAATTAAATACTAACGGATAATTGATAGCTGATAATGTTTCTCTAATTATCAACTGTCAACTGTTAACTATCAATTAAGAATATGATTACGGACAATAATAAAAAACTGGCACAGTGGGCAATGGATTATGCCCTGAAGAACGGATGCCGGGCAGCAAAGTTGGTGCTGTATTCCAACTCCAACGCTTCATTTGAACTGCGTGATGCCAAAATGGACAAATTGCAGCAAGCTTCGGAAAGCGGGCTTAGCATCAGTCTGTATGTCGATGGCAAGTATGGCTCTTACTCAACCAACCGTTTGGATAAGAAGGAATTGGAGTCGTTTATAAAGAATGGTATCGAGTCCACGCGCTATCTGGCTGTGGACGAAGCGCGTGTATTGCCGGACGCTTCCCGCTATTATAAAGGTGGAAAGCCTGATTTGCAATTGTTCGACAAGCGATTCGAAACTATCAATCCGGATGATAAGGTAGCCGTTGCACGTGCTGCCGCAGAGGAGGTTTTGGGTAAGGATAGTCGTATCATCTCCGTAGGTACTTCGTACAGTGACGGTGAGAATTCTTCTTACCGCTTGACAAGCAACGGTTTTGAGGGAGAGTCCAAATCCACTTGGTTCTCAGTGTCTGCAGATGTAGCGATGCGGGGAGAGGGAGAAGCCCGCCCGTCTTCTTATTGGTATGAGTCGGCTTTGTTCTATGATAAGCTGGTGAAGTCGGGTATAGGCGTGAACGCTCTGGAACGTGTCCTGAAGAAACTCGGACAAAAGAAGGTGGCTTCCGGTAAATACACGATGGTGGTAGACCCTATGAATTCGAGTAATCTGCTCAGTCCGGTATTGAGTGCGTTGTACGGTTCTGCATTACAGCAAAAGAATTCTTTCCTGCTGGACAAACTGAATACAAAAGTAGGTGCGGGATTGCTGAATCTTATGGATGAACCTCATATGATAGGTGCAAGGGGCGCACGCTATTTTGACAGCGAAGGAGTGGCAACAGAACCGCGTTCTGTATTTGAAGACGGAGTGCTGAAAACATACTTCATCGACACTTACAATTCCAAGAAGATGGGAGTGGAACCTACCGTTAATTCTCCTTCCTTATTGATACTCAAACCGGGTAATAAAGATTTGAATGGTCTGGTGGCGGATGTGCAGAAAGGTATCTTGGTTACCGGTTTCAACGGAGGTAACTGCAACAGCAGTTCCGGAGACTTCTCGTACGGCATTGAGGGATTCTTGATTGAGAATGGCAAGCTGACCCAACCAATCAATGAAATGAACGTGACAGGTAATATGATTACCCTTTGGGCTTCTTTATCCGCTGTGGGCAATGATCCCCGTATGTCTTCCTCTTGGCGTATTCCTTCATTGGTATTTGAGGGTGTAGACTTCAGCGGATTGTAGCAAATGCTAATTCAGCATCAGACTCATATAAGGGTATACTGGTGATAATATTTTTTCGGCAAGTTCGCCGATAGTAAGTGCCAAGTGGCTGCCCGGCAGACGCTTGGCACTATTCATACATTTACCGTTGTTCAGATAATAGTAACCGTTGTTGGCACTGATTTGCAGGTCTGTAAGTGCGATGTTCATTTCCTGTTCCGGATGCTTGGCTGCATATTGTTGCAGTATCGTTTTGGCGTTGATGATGCGTGCCATGCCCAGTACTTGTGAGTCTTGCTGTGCCGCAGGCGGAGCAATGACCCGGGCGGACGGGATATTCAGCTGTTCGCAGATACGTTGCAATAATAATGAGTGCATATCGGGTGTTTCCGCAACGACCTCTCCGATTTGCCAACTGCTCTCTGTCGGATATGCGACAGACATAGCCAGAATCTTATCGCCTTGATTTAATGTGTAAATACATCCGTTGCCTAACTGCAAATCAGCGATGATTACCCGAAAGTCCTCTTCCGTGTGCTGGATGCAATAAGAACGTTCCCTCAGCTTTCGGTCTAAATAGCGGTATGTCTCTTCTTGATAGTCATTAATCTGATGTAGGACAACCGTTTCATCAGCGATAATCTTGTCTGAAGCAGTGAAGAGAGTTGAGGCATACTTGAATACAGGTGCGTACCCCACACCGGCATAATAGCCGAACAGCCACGGCTCTGCCGGAATCAATGTAGAGATACACACATCATCCCGTTGCATACGGGCAAATGCTTGTGACAGCAACTCACGCATAGCCCCGCGGTTACGATAATCGGGATGCGTACAGGCGCCTGATATGTAGCCGGTCTTGATTTCTCCTTCTCCGAAGGTCATGGGATAAGGTAATATTTGCAAGGCGGCAATCACTTCTTCACCGCTTTGAATGGCTATGTTGACGTCATTGCTGTAACGCAAGCGGAAATACATATCCGTAAATTCTTCGCTGTCGTTAAAACATAGTTTCCATAAGTTCTTTACTTTTTCCCGCATCGTTTCACCTCCTTATCATAACCTTACCACTTAATGGCTTCCACCGGATGTTCCTTTAAGCAGGCAATGTATTTTTCCAAGATAATGGCGGGTTGGTAGGAGAGTTTGGCTTTTCGCAGTCCCTCAATACCCAAGTCCTCTTCCCGGTTGATGTAGATGTATTGTTCCGGGATATGGTTGGCAAATTCATAATTAATCATGGCATAAGCGCCGTCTATACCGGTGTCGGCCTTTTCTACGTGTACTCCGAAGGTGTCCTGGTTGATAGGCATACCGAACGTAAAAGCCGCAATTTTGCCTTCCACATGAAGAATGCCTCCCGTCAGTCCCAACGCATCAAAATTATGCAGGGCATATATCAATGCGCGGCGTTCGTTGCCTGTGCCTTCATGCTGGTCGCAGTTGTTGACTTTGCACCATTCCGCTTCCAAATCGAGGCATTCCTGAATGCGGTCGGCTGTAATGGGAGTATACTCGTAATTATAAGTCTTCTTGAATTTATTGATATGGTTTCGCTTTGCTTGGAACTTCTTGCCGGACAGGGTTGCGAGGTCAGAGCGCAGATACACATAATCGGCATAGTCCCGATCTGCCGTGAACTGAAATCTGCCGGGCATAAAAGTTTCCAGTTCGGAACACATTCCGGCACAGATACCTAACAGGCAAAAAGGCTCTCCTTCACGGTTGGCATCTTCTATCAGCGCATCCAGTACCTTGTTTAAATCACCGTTGCCGATAGGCATCATATATACAAGTTCTCCGTCTGCCCAGAATTTCAATAACAGGAATCCGTCCATAATGGCAAACTTTGTGTTGTATAAGAACCGCCAACTGCATAAGTTGGAGAATGAAAGATCGCAATTCCGGCGCGGACTGTTCAGCGTGAAAGAGGTAATAACATCTTTGTCTTTTAGTTCGATATCTTTAAATGGAATCATAAATAATTTCTATTGGTTGAGAATATAATAACAAAAATAAGAAGATTTTGTTAGAGCAACCCTAATAATCGCAAAATAGTTGGAGTTAACAGGGCCGTAAAAATTCCATTAAGTGTTAGTCCGAGACTGGCGAACGCACCGTATTTGCTGCTGACGTCCATTGCAGCTGATGTTCCGACTGCGTGTGCGGCCGCTCCCAAAGATAGCCCTTGTGCCATAGGGCTTCCTATGTGGGTAAGTTTCATTGTCTTAAAGCCGAGTATTCCGCCCAGCAGTCCTACGCAAACCACTACGGCGGCTGTTAGTGCAGGAATACCACCTATTGATTTCGTTACTTCCATGGCTATCGGGGTAGTGACGGATTTTGGAGCCAGTGAGTAAATAATCTCATCGGAAGCCCCCATTAGCTTTGCTATCAGGACTACGGAGATAACCCCTACAATACATCCTGCCAACTGTGAGAGCAAGATAGGCAGCAGTTGTTTTTTGATGGTTTCCAATTGCAGGTACAAGGGAACCCCCAGTGCAACTACTGCGGGCTTTAGCCAGAACTCAATCAGATGCCCGCCTTTGTTATAGGTTTCATAGCTGATATTTGTCATTTTCAGGAAGATGATGAGTATGGCAATGGTCAGTAGGATGGGGTTCAGCAGCATGATTCCTGTTTTCTTTTGAAGAATTTTGGCTAAGAAGAATATCCCGAAAGTGATAGCCAACAGGAAGAATTCATTTTCTAAAAAGTTCATTTGATTTTACGTGTTAATTGGTGAACCCAGCCGGTAACTACAAGTACTAACAGGGTACTGACTAATGAGGCGATAACAATAGGCCAGAATTCGGCGGCGATAATGTCGAAATAAAGCATAAGCGCCACACCGGGCGGGATAAAAAAGAATCCCAGATTGGCAACCAAAAAGTCGGACATACCTTGCACCCAGTGCAGTTTTATCCAACCTAACTTAAGGAAAAGGGTGAGCAGCAGCATACCGATGATGCTGGATGGAAGTTTGATACCCGTTAAGAATACAATCAATTCACCCAAAGCTAAACATCCGAAAAGGATGGCGCATTGACGGATCATAATACCTGATTATTAAATAATATCTACCTATTGAATATTCGAAAACGCTGCAAAGTTAGCTATTTGAAATGAGGAACTCTCTTGCAAATCATCTGTTAGTGTTAAATATTATAATAATTCTCGTTTGGTGTAGAAAAAGGCTCGAAATTGCAATGTGTATATTGCAAAATTGTGTACTTTTGCGGCGTGAATAACACGAACTACCGATTCTTATACACAATTAAAATATCATGCAAAGATTAATTAATGAAATTTTAGAGCGTGCGAAAGCCGATCGCCAACGCATTGTCCTTCCTGAAGGTACGGAAGAACGCACATTGAAAGCTGCCAATCAAATTTTGACAGATGGTATTGCAGACCTGATTCTGTTGGGTAATCCAACTGAAATTAACGCTTGCGCAACAGAGTGGGGACTTGGCAATATTTCCAAGGCTACTATTATTGATCCGGAGAACAACCCGAAGCAGGAAGAATATGCACAGTTGCTGTTCGAACTGCGTAAGAAGAAAGGCATGACTATTGAAGAAGCTCGCAAGTTGGCAACCAATCCGCTTTATTTAGGCTGTTTGATTATCAAGAACGGTGATGCGGACGGCCAGTTGGCAGGTGCTCGCAATACTACCGGCGATGTGCTTCGTCCGGCTTTGCAGATTATCAAGACTGCTCCCGGCATTACTTGTGTTTCCGGTGCGATGCTTTTGTTGACACACGCTCCCGAATATGGTAAGAATGGTATTTTGGTGATGGGTGACGTTGCCGTTACTCCGGTTCCCGATGCTTCTCAGTTGGCGCAAATAGCTGTTTGTACTGCACGTACCGCTAAGGCTGTTGCAGGTCTTGACCCGAAAGTGGCTTTGTTGAGCTTCTCTACAAAGGGTTCTGCAAAACATGAAGTGGTGGATAAAGTAGTAGACGCTTTGAAGATTGCTAAAGAAATGGCTCCTGATATTGCTATCGACGGTGAATTGCAGGCTGATGCTGCGTTGGTTCCCGAAGTTGGCGCCAGCAAAGCTCCGGGTTCAGCCATTGCAGGCAACGCAAATGTACTGGTTGTTCCGAGCCTTGAAGTAGGTAATATTTCGTATAAACTGGTACAACGTTTGGGACATGCCGATGCTGTCGGTCCGATTCTGCAAGGTATCGCCCGTCCTGTAAATGACTTGTCACGCGGTTGCTCCATCGAGGATGTTTATCGTATGATTGCAATTACTGCCAATCAGGCTATTGCCGCTAAACACGCTAAATAACTTTAAATCTGATATAATATGAAAGTCTTAGTATTGAACTGCGGTAGCTCGTCCATCAAATACAAATTGTTTGATATGGATCACAAAGAGGTTATCGCTCAAGGTGGTATTGAAAAAATCGGTCTGAAAGGCTCTTTCTTGAAACTGACTTTGCCTAATGGCGAGAAGAAGATTCTTGAAAAAGACATACCGGAACACACAGTGGGTGTAGAGTTTATTCTGAATACGTTGATTAGCCCCGAATATGGCGCCATCAAGTCTTTGGATGAAATCAATGCAGTAGGTCACCGTATGGTGCACGGTGGTGAGAAGTTCAGCGAATCTGTATTACTGACTCAGGAAGTGCTGGATGCATTTACCGCTTGCAATGACTTGGCTCCGCTTCATAATCCTGCCAACTTAAAAGGTGTGAATGCCGTTTCGGCTATTCTGCCTAATGTTCCGCAAATTGGTGTGTTCGATACTGCTTTCCACCAGACAATGCCTGATTATGCATATATGTATGCCGTTCCTTACGAACTGTATGAGAAATATGGCGTTCGTCGTTATGGTTTCCACGGAACTTCTCACCGCTATGTATCAAAGCGTGTGTGCGAATTCTTGGGAGTGCAGCCGGAAGGAAAGAAAATCATCACTTGCCACATCGGTAACGGCGGTTCTATCTCAGCCATTAAGGATGGCAAATGTATAGATACCAGCATGGGTTTGACTCCGCTGGAAGGTTTGATGATGGGTACTCGCAGCGGTGACATTGATGCCGGAGCCGTTACTTTTATCATGGATAAGGAACATCTGGATGCAAACGGAGTGTCCAATCTGCTGAACAAGAAAAGCGGTGTTATGGGTATCTTCGGTGAGTCAAGTGATATGCGCGATTTGGAAAATGCCGTAGCAGCGGGCAATCCGAAAGCTATTCTTGCAGAGAAGATGTATTTCTACCGCATCAAGAAGTATGTAGGTGCTTATGCTGCCGCTTTGGGTGGCGTGGACATCATCGTATTTACAGGCGGTGTTGGCGAAAATCAATGCAACTGTCGTAGCGAAGTATGCGAAGGTCTCGAATTTATGGGTATCAAGATTGACTTGGAGAAGAACAATATTCGTGGCGAAGAAACTGTAATCTCTACGGAAGACTCTAAAGTGAAGGTGGTAGTAATCCCGACCGATGAGGAGTTGATGATTGCTTCGGATACAATGGCTATCTTGAAGAAATAACAATATTGTTACAAGAGTTTTAATAAAAATGCCGGAGACAGTTGAAGCTGTTTCCGGCATTTTCTTTTTAATAACATCGTCATATGCGAATGACTTAAAATTCTTATCTTTGCTTGTTCGTTGAGAGAAAGTACTGATAATATGATAATTTAAATAGTATAGATTTATGAAGCGATTGATGTATGTATTACTTTTTGTATTGCTGGCAGGTACATCCTATGCCCAGCGGGCAAAGTATGTATTCTATTTCATTGGTGATGGAATGGGTGTGAATCAAGTGAACGGGACAGAGATGTATCTGGCGGAACATGAGGGACGTATCGGAGTAGAGCCGCTTTTATTTACCACATTCCCGGTTGGTACTATGGCTACCACATTTTCCGCCACCAATTCAGTGACCGATTCTTCAGCAGCCGGCACAGCTCTTGCCACCGGTGTAAAGACGTATAATGGTGCTATCGGTATGGATGATGATAAAAACGTTCTTCAGACCGTTGCTGAAAAGGCGAAGAAAGCCGGTAAGAAAGTAGGTGTGGCTACCAGTGTCAGTGTAGACCATGCTACTCCGGCGGCATTTTATGCACATCAGCCGAATCGTAGTATGTACTATGAGATTGCGCTCGATCTTCCGAAATCCGGTTTTGACTTTTATGCGGGTGGCGGCTTCCTGAAGCCCACTACAACAGCAGATAAAAAGGAGGCTCCGAGTATTTTTCCGATTATAGAAAGAGCAGGTTATACCATTGCCAGGGGGGTGGATGAATATAAGGCTAAATTAGCAGGTGCTAAGAAAATGGTGCTTATTCAGAAAGAAAATGCCGAATCTCCTGTTCTGCCCTATGCCATAGACCATAAAGAGGGAGACTTGACCCTGCCGGAGATAACGGAGAGTGCCATTTCTTTTTTGACGAAAGACAATAACAAAGGCTTTTTCCTTATGGTGGAAGGTGGCAAGATAGACTGGGCATGTCACAGCAATGACCCGGCTACTGTTTTCGAAGAAGTTATTGATATGGACAATGCGGTTAAGGTTGCTTATGAATTCTACAAAGAGCATCCGAAAGAAACTTTGATTGTTGTAACGGCCGACCACGAGACCGGTGGAATGAGTTTGGGAACCGGAAAATATGAAATGTTCTTAAAAGCTCTACTGCATCAGGAGCAATCCCAAGATCTTCTTTCCAAAGCGATTACTGACTTACGGAAAGAAAAGCCCGGTAAAACTTCTTGGGACGAAATCAAGGATTTGCTTGCCAATAAGATGGGCTTCTGGAAAGAATTGCCTTTAACTTGGGAACAGGAAAAGCTGCTTCGTGATGAATATGAAACGTCTTTCGTGAAAAATAAGGTGGTATTCGAAGAGAGTCTTTATTCCAAGACCGAACCTTTGGCTGCCGCTGCCAGAAAGGTGATGAGCCAGATAGCGATGGTGGGGTGGACCGGCTATAGCCACACTGCCGGATATGTCCCTGTTTTTGCAATAGGTGCAGGCTCCAATCTATTTGTCGGAAAGATGGACAATACCGAAATTCCGAAACGCATAGCGAAAGCTGCCGGATATAAATAAAGTGAAAAGAGATGTGTCAAAACAAAATAGTAAACGCTATTTTGTTTTGACACATCTCTTTTCACTTTATCTCTTTTTTGATGATTTCATCCATCTCTTCAATAAGTTTTTTCCGTTCTTTGGCGGATTTTACCTTTTTATCTTTGTAGCCGATACTTGTCCGTTCGGACACATCTTCACTCCATTCTTCAAACTCGTTTTTTGCCGGGCGGCCGTTCGGGTCTATATTCTCTTCGGCAATAGAATCGTTTCTGTAAATCATATCATCCATAATAATGCTGTTTTTAATGGTTATGATGATACTACAAGATTTCGGGCAAAAAGTTCCGGCTTTTCGTCCTTTTTCGTAATCATTTATAAGAATAAACGATTCTTGAAAGTTGTGCTAAATGGTTTATAGCTTGGTTTCTCCCTCGATGAACTCTTCCAAAAACAGGTTTTCGCCGTCAAATACGGCATATGAGAAGTAATTTATCCAGTCTCCGAGGATAAGGACGCGGGCAGTGGTGCTCAACATCAAATCCAGCTCGATGTGCCGGTGTCCGTAGATGAAGAAATTTATATTCGGGTGGCTTTTCAGGTAGTCTTTGGTGTACAGCACCAGATGTTCATTGTTTTCGCCCATGTAGTCTGGTTCTTTCCCGTCTATCCTCTTCAGGCGGCTGTGTTTGGCCCACGTCAGTCCGAGTTCTACGCTCCAGCGGGGATGAAGGGCGGAAAACAGGGTTTGGAGCGTACGGCTGTGAAACATGGTACGTAGTAGCTTGAATTTCTTGTCCGGGTCGCCCAGTCCGTCACCATGGGCAAGGTAGAACTCTTTGCCGTAGATTTCCGTAGTGAGAGGTTTGCGGTGGATGATGACTCCGCATTCTTTAGTCAGGTAGTCTCCGCACCAAATGTCGTGGTTGCCGGTGAAGAAGTGTACTTCCACGCCCATGTCCGTCAGTTCGGACAGCTTGCCGAGAAAGCGGGTGTAGCCCTTGGGCACAACCGTACGGAACTCGTACCAGAAGTCGAACATATCTCCCAGTAAATATACGGCGGATGCCTTATGTTTGATACTGTCCAGAAAGTTGACTAACCGTCGTTCTTGCGTCCGTCCATGTTCAATGGCACGTGAGCCCAGATGTGCGTCTGATAGGAAATATACGTTCTTCATAACCGGTTGATTGTTTAAAGAAATCCCAGTTCCAGTTTGGCTTCTTCACTCATCATATCCTTGTCCCATTCGGGCTCGAATACCAGATTGATGATGGCGGAACTTACTCCGTCTATCGATTCTATTTTCTGGCGGACATCTTCCATAATGAAGTCTGCGGCAGGGCAGTTGGGAGCTGTCAGGGTCATATCGATTGTGGCCTCGCCGTTGTCAGAAACATCTATCTTGTAGATTAGTCCCAAATCGTACACGTTTACCGGAATTTCCGGATCGAATACGGTTTTCAGCATGGCAACTATTTTCTCTTCTATTTCAAATTTGGTCATATACGTAAGGTTTGTTGGTTTAGCGAAGCAAATCTAAAGATTTTAATTGAAACTACAAAGAATGTGTGTACTACATTACAGTATGCCTTCATCATTAAAACTATAATATTTGCCGTCCGTGATTATAACATGGTCAATCAGGCGGATGTTCATGGTCAGTGCGCCTTTCTGTATGAGTTGCGGCAGTTGGCGGTCGTTCGTACTGGGGTGCGGGTTTCCGGAGGGGTGGTTGTGTATCAGTGCAATCTGTGTGGCGCGTTGCAGCAACGCTTCGCGCAGGATGCTTCTTACGTCGGCGCTGGTTTGGTCGATGCCGCCCCGGCTGATGCGTACTTTGTCTATGACGCGGGAGGCTTGGTTGAGGAGGAGCACCCAGAATTCTTCTATGGTGAGGTCGCACAGTAGCGGATGGAAAATTTCATATATGTCGTTGGACGAGCGTACGACGATACGTTCCGGATACTCTTGCCGCTTTCTGCGTTTCCCCAGTTCGAGGGCAGCCATGATGGCGATGCTTTTGGCAGGTCCGAGGCCTTTGAAACGGGAAAAGTCACGCACTTCCCATTTACCCAACTGGTTCAGGTCGTTGTTGCAGCAGGCAAGTGTCCGTTGCATCAGTGTCACGGCACTCTCTTCCGTGTTTCCGGAGCCTATCAGTATTGCCAGCAGTTCCGCGTCGCTTAGGGCTTCTGCGCCTTTCAGCATCATTTTCTCCCGCGGGCGGTCTTCTGCTGCCCACTGATTGATAGTCAATTTCTCCATTTTTTCTTTTGTTTGTCCCGCCAACTCCTGATCACTTATAAAAGTTCTTCTTGAAAGCCTCGAACTCATCTCTGCCAAGTATGCAGCGGTTCCACCAAGCACGCCAGAAACCTGTTCCGTATCCGATAAGCTGGATGAAGGATGCGGCAATGGAAAAGATGCCGATACGCAGGCTTTTGTTCTGAATGGCAGAGTCCGTGCAGACGAGCAGTGCATACAGCGCAATGGGAAGCAGGCTGTACGGGCAGAAAGGTGCGCCTGCCAATAGCATAGCTACTCCTACTGTGAATACGGCAGGCAGCAGATGCACTATCTTCAAGGATTCGGGATATTTCTTGTAGAGGTTGATGCGGGCGATGCCGGAGTTGTGTACTTGCTTGAAGAATTTCTTCAGGTCCGTCCGCCGCTTGTGATATACCCATGCCTCGGGAAACAGCCTGCATCTATATCCGTCTTTGAAGATGCGGATGCTGAAATCAATGTCCTCCCCAAAACGCATCCGTGAGAATCCGCCGAGCGCTTCATACGCTTCGCGGCGTACTCCCATATTGAAGCTCCGCGGGTAGAATTTGTCCATTTTCTTTTTTCCGCCACGGATGCCGCCGGTGGTGAAGAAGGAAGTCATGGAGTAGTTGATGGCTTTCTGTATGTCGGTGAAAGATGCGTGTGCCCGGTCCGGTCCGCCAAAGGCGTCGGCAGGAGTTTTTTGCAACTCCTCTTCCACCGCCGCAAAATAGCTTTCGGGAAGAATGCAGTCGGAGTCCAGTATGATGAGGTATTCCCCCCGGCTGCGTTCGGCACCGTAGTTGCGTGTCTGCCCCGGTCCGGAGTTGGGCTTTGTATAATAATGTATGTCCAGACTGTTCCGGTACTTGTCGGTGATGTCTTTGCAGGGAACTGAGGAACCGTCTTCTACAACGATGACTTCAAAGTCCTTGAAGCTCTGCCGGGTGAGGCTCTGTAAAAGCTCGTCCACTTCGTCGGGACGGTTGTACACGGGGATGATAACGGAGTATCGCATATCTGTTCTTTTAGTTCGTTTCCTATGACAAAGATACAGCTATTTATGCAATATGGCTTTAATTCGGGATATTTCTGTTTCGGTTGCTACGAAAAACTTACCGGTTGTACAACCGGTCGTGTATGAGTTGTACAACTGGTCGTGCTCCGGTTGTACAACCGGTAATCCTTTCATAGTGAAGAGAAAAAAGGAGGAGCGTATGGGAATAAAAAAAGGGTATCAAACAACTTTGATACCCTTCCCGTATGTTTTGAAGAATAACTTTCTTATGCTTTTACGCGGCCTACGTAAGAACCGTCACGAGTGTCGATTTCGATAGTCTCGCCTTCATTGATGAATAACGGTACACGTACGGTTGCGCCCGACTCCACAGTTGCAGGCTTCAGTGTGTTGGTAGCTGTATCGCCTTTCAGTCCCGGTTCGGTGTACGTAATCTTCTGTTGAACTTTCACAGGTACGTCAGCGTACAGAACTGTTTCGGTAGAAGCGTCGGATACTACGTCCACAACCATTCCTTCCAACAGGAAGTCCACACCGTTAATCAAGTCGTGTGCGATAGGAATTTGGTCGAAAGTTTCCTGGTTCATAAACTGGTAGTTGTCACCATCGTGATAGAGGTATTGGTGAGGACGACGTTCTACGCGTACGTCTTCCAGTTTTTCACCGATGTTGAAGCGACGTTCAAGAACATAGCCGTTGACTACATCTTTCAGCTTGGTACGCATGAAAGTATTACCTTTTCCCGGTTTTACATGCAGGAAGTCAATGCAGAAATACAGCTTGCCGTCCATGCGGATGCAAGTTCCGATTTTAATGTCTTGGGCATTAATCATAATCTTTATAGTCTTTATTATTATTATGTTATTAAGATGTTTCCCTTGATTTGCGAGTGCAAAAGTAATGGAAATCGGTAAAAAACACAAAAAGTTTTGAGATAAAATGAGTTATCTCTTGGTTATTTTAGAAAAAGTCTCTATTTTTGCAGCCCGATTACGTAGAATAATAACATAAAACAAGATACAGTAATGAAAAGAACATTTCAACCTTCTAACAGAAAGAGAAAAAACAAACACGGATTCCGTGAGAGAATGGCTACAGCTAATGGTCGTAGAGTATTAGCCGCACGTCGTGCCAAAGGCAGAAAGAAACTGACTGTTTCTGACGAATACAACGGAGTGAAAGCATAAGTCATTCCTTGATTAATAGAAAAAAGAAAGCCGCAAAGTACTGGTGACAGTGTTTTGCGGCTTTTCTTTTGTGAAACTTTCAAGAAAACATCATTGCAATGCGCCTAAATTACATTATCTTTGTCCCCAAATTGTAGTGATTATGACTATAAAGGAATTTTTTTCTTTTCGGCAGAACAAATACTTTTGGATAAACATCATGGCAATGATTGTTGTGGTGGCGTTGTTGCTGTTCGGAACATTAAAAGGAATAGATATATATACTCACCACGGCGAAGCTGTGGTAGTACCTGATGTGAAAGGCATGACCGTGGGCGAGGCCGGAACGGTGTTTGGAAACAGGGGACTTGCCTGTGTCGTTTCCGATTCTGCGTATGTCAAAGACAAACCCGCGGGCTGTATCTTGGACTATAACCCGGCTGCCGGACAAAAAGTGAAGGAAGGCCGTATCATTTATCTGACAATCAATGCCATTAATATACCTTTGCAAGTAGTTCCCGATGTGGCGGATAACAGTTCGCTGCGTCAGGCGGAAGCGCGTATCTTGGCTTCCGGCTTTAAATTGAATGATATTGAATATGTGGCGGGTGAAAAGGACTGGGTGTACGGCGTGAAGTATCAGGGACGTATGCTTGCCATCGGTGAAAAAGTACCTATGGGCGCAACGCTGACCTTGATGGCGGGTAATGGCAGCAAAGAACTGCTGGAAGGCGATTCTTTGTCAGTGAATGAAGGAACGGAGACTCAGGAGCCTGTCAGTTCCGAAAATTCTGCGGCTGATGAGTCTTGGTTTTGATATGGAGTGTAGGTGTACGGGAATGAAGGTGTCTTTAATTATTAAAAAGGACAAACGATGATCGAAGAGTTACCGGACGACATAGAAAATGATGTACTGGACGATATAGAACCCGTTGGTGATGAGTCGCAGCTTTATGAACACTTCCGCGTGGTGGTGGACAAAGGGCAGGAAATGATGCGTGTGGACAAATATTTGTTTGATCGTCTGACCAATGCCTCGCGTAACCGTATACAGAAGGCTGCCGATGCCGGATTTGTAATGGCCAATGACAAGCCGGTCAAAAGCAGCTACAAAGTGAAGCCTCTGGATGTGATAACGGTCATGATGGACCGCCCCCGCTATGAAAATGAGGTTATCCCCGAAGATATTCCCCTTGATATCGTGTATGAAGACAAGTACCTGATGGTTGTCAACAAACCGGCAGGGCTGGTGGTGCACCCCGGACACGGGAACTATCACGGCACGCTTGTCAATGCCATCGCCTGGCATATGAAAGATATTCCCGATTATGATGCCAACGACCCTCATGTGGGGCTTGTGCACCGTATCGACAAAGATACATCCGGCTTGCTGGTGATTGCCAAGACGCCGGATGCCAAGACCAATCTCGGTCTTCAATTTTTCAATAAGACTACCAAACGCCGTTACCGCGCCCTCGTCTGGGGAAATGTAGAACAAGACGAAGGTACAATTGTCGGTAACGTGGGCCGTAATCCTAAAGACCGTATGCAAATGACCGTTCTTCCCGATGACCAGGGCAAGTATGCCGTTACTCATTATCGGGTACTGGAACGTCTGGGTTATGTGACGCTTGTGGAATGTGTTCTCGAAACGGGCCGTACCCACCAAATCCGTGTGCACATGAAGCACATCGGGCATATCCTCTTTAATGATGAGCGCTATGGAGGCCATGAGATTCTGAAAGGAACTCATTTTACCAAATACAAACAGTTTGTAAACAATTGCTTTGATACTTGTCCGCGGCAGGCGCTGCACGCCATGACGCTGGGGTTCGTACATCCCGTCACCGGAAAAGAGATGTACTTCACCTCGGAGCTACCGGACGATATGAGTCGGCTGATTGACAGGTGGAGAGGCTATATTAGTAATAGAGATTTAGAATGAAACGCACAATTGCTATTGTATGCGGAGGTGATACTTCTGAGTTTGAGGTTTCCCTGCGCAGTGCACAAGGAATCTACTCCTTCATCGACAAGGAGAGATACACATTATATATTGTAGAGATGCATGGACTGGATTGGCACGTGCAGCTTCCTGACGGAACGAAAGCTCCGGTGGACCGTAATGATTTCAGTTTCAGGCTGAATGGCGGGAAGGTGGTGTTTGACTTCGCATATATCACCATTCACGGAACTCCGGGGGAGGACGGACGTTTGCAGGGATATTTCGATATGCTCCATATTCCTTATTCCTGTTGCGGAGTACTTGCGGCTGCGCTGACTTATGATAAGTTCGCCTGCAACCAATATCTGAAAACATTCGGTGTGCGTATTGCCGATTCTCTGTTGCTTCGCCAAGGACAGTCTGTTTCCAATGAAGATGTGATTGAAAAGATTGGCTTGCCCTGCTTTATCAAGCCCAGCCTGGGCGGTTCCAGTTTCGGTGTGACAAAGGTCAAGACGAAGGAACAGATACAACCTGCCATTATGAAAGCATTTGAAGAAGCCCGGGAAGTACTGGTGGAGGCTTTCATGGAAGGTACGGAAATTACCTGCGGATGTTACAAAACCAAAGAAAAGTCAGTGGTATTTCCTATTACGGAAGTTGTGTCGCATAATGAATATTTTGACTATAAAGCCAAGTATGACGGCGAGTCGGATGAAATAACTCCGGCGCGTATCTCCGACGGAGTGCGTGATCGTGTGCAAAAACTTACTTCCGCCATTTATGACATCCTCGGTGCTTCCGGAATTATCCGCGTGGATTATATCATCACCGAAGGAGAGAAGATAAATCTGCTGGAGGTAAATACCACGCCGGGTATGACTGCTACCAGTTTCATTCCGCAGCAGGTACGCGCAGCGAACTTGGATATTAAAGATGTAATGACAGATATAATAGAAAACCAATTTTAGATATTAACTATTAGGTATCAACCGACTATTAGATGCCCGTTTATTAGTCTTGAAACCAAATGCTTATTGTTTAAAATTTAAAATTGCATATCATGGAATTTGAAGAAATCCGCCCTTATCATGACGAAGAACTACCTCAGATTTTTGAGGAATTAATTGCTGACCCGGCATTCCAACAAGTGGCTTGCGCCGTTATGCCGGGTGTTCCTTTTGAGGCTATCGCGCAGAAGATGCGTGCAAGCAAGACCAAGCAGGAGTTCCAGGAAAACCTTTGCTACGGCATCTTGCATAAATTGGCCAAAGATACTACAGACGGACTGATACTGGAAAGTATGGCTGTGTTGAACAAACAGTCTGCCTATACCTATGTTTCCAATCACAGGGATATTATTCTCGACTCCGGTTTCTTGTCTGTTCTTCTGGTGGAACAGGGGCTGGATACTGTGGAAATCGCTATCGGTGACAATCTGTTGATTTACCCTTGGATTAAGAAATTGGTCCGTATCAATAAATGTTTCACCGTACAGCGTGCGCTTACCATGCGCCAGATGTTGGAGTCGTCCATTCGTATGTCGCGCTATATGCATTACACCATTGCGGAAAAGAAGCAATCCATTTGGATTGCCCAACGTGAGGGACGCGCCAAAGACTCCAATGACATTACGCAGGACAGCGTTCTGAAGATGCTGGCAATGGGTGGAGACGGAGATATCATTAGCAATCTTCAGGAATTGAATATCGTTCCGCTTTCCATTTCGTACGAGTATGACCCTTGCGACTATCTGAAAGCGCAGGAGTTCCAGTTGAAACGTGATATACCTGACTTTAAGAAAACTACGGATGATGACCTGCTGAATATGCAGACCGGACTTTTGGGATATAAAGGCCGTGTATGCTTCCGTATGGCATCTTGTATTAATGAAGATTTGGGCGAATTAGATAGGACATTGCCTAAACCTGAGTTATTTGTAGCTATATCCGCTTTGATTGACAAGCGTATTCATGCCAACTATCGTATTTTTGCCAATAACTATGTGGCTCATGACCTGTTATACAATGAGGAAGAGTTTGTAGAGCACTATACGGCAGAGGACAAGAAACGTTTTACGAGTTATATTGACGGTCAGCTGGAGCGTGTTGCCATTCCTAACAAGGACGTGGATTTCTTGCGCGAGAAGTTGTTGCTGATGTACGCCAATCCGTTGACAAACTATCTGGCTGCAACCAAATAGACTTTGCCGGTTTGCAGTAGTGAGGAAATCATAATTGTGTGGAGCAAGTGAGTATGAAGAAGTACTGCCGTGGACTGTTTGTAGTCGTTATGTCTTGCCTGTTGTCGTCTTGCGGTGACGATGACTATCATTATCCTTCCGTGAAGCAGGATTTTCTGACTGTGTTTTCCAATGCGGAAGGGCGGCTGGAGTCGGCTTTGGCTGATGGGGACGAGGCTTTCCGGATTGTTGAGAATCTGTCGGGCTTGCAGCAGGTGAATGCGGATACTGCTATCCGAGTGGTAGCCAATTATGAAACGATGGTGACTGACAACGAAGTTGCGGATGTAAAATTGTATGCTTTATTACAGACAATATCTCCGGTTCCTCTGGCTGCCGATGAATTTAAGGAGGGTGTGAAAACAGAACCTTCGGAAATGCAAAGTATTTGGTTGGGGCATGATTTTCTGAATGTTATTGTGAAGGTGAAGCAACAAGGAAAGCATCTGTTTCACTTTGTGGAGGAGGGGGTGTCTGTGGATGAAGGTAGCGGGCGTGCCAAAGTGCGGCTGACTTTGTATCACGATGTGACCGGTACCGTACTGGATTATGGTAAACGCGCTTATTTGTCTGTTCCTTTAAAACAATATATGACTGAAGGTGTGCGGGGTGTGGATGTCTGTTTTAGGATTTATACTTACTCCGACTGTTTTAAAACTTATATTTTGGATGCAACGGGACTTCATGTGGAGGAGGATTGATTTTATACATTATAATATATAATATGCAAAACAGGTGTCATAAAAATCTTATGGCACCTGTTCTTTTTTGCTTAGATATTGTTGTGATGGACTGCATCGGCAATGGTAAGTTCGATACCCATTTCTTCGATACGTAAAGCTGTGGAAGGAGGTATCCGGGAGTCGGTGATAATATGGTCGATGTCTTCCATATCGGCAATTTTGCTGAAACCGCGCCGTCCGAATTTGGAAGAGTCCGCCAGTACGATTGTTTTTTGCGCCGTCTGCATCATAACGCGGTTGAGGCTCGCTTCCATCATGTTGGTGGTGGTGATGCCGAAATCAAGGTCAATACCGTCTACGCCAATGAATAACTTGCTGCATGAAAAGTCCGCCAGTATGTTTTCTGCGTATTTCCCTACCACAGAGAGACTGCTGTGCCGCAACACTCCTCCAAGCTGAATGATATATATGTTTTTCTCGCACGCCAGAATATTAGAGACTTCCATGGAGGCGGTGATGACCGTTAGCTCATCTACCGGAACTATGCAGCGAGCCAATGCGTGCATAGTAGTGCCCGATGCTATTAATATAGAATCTTTAGGGGTGATGAGGCTGGCGGCTTTCATCCCTATGATGCGTTTTTCTTCGACATATAGCTTCTCCTTCTCGCTGACATTCCGATTGTCGATATAGGGATCTATCAAGATTGCTTTGCCGTGATTACGATACAGTTTCTTTTCTCTTTCGAGATCGGTTAAATCCTTTCGTATCGTAACTGACGAAACGTTGAGATGCGTAGCTAAATCTGTTACTAACATAGAATTGTGTTGCATCAGTAACTCTAAGATGATGGACTGTCTCTCTTCTTTTGTCATAATAAGCTTGGAAATTGTATTTAATGCGCTAATATACTTGAAAAAAATAGCATAGAAAAACTCTAAATGCTAAGAAATGGTAAAACAATCTGCCGAAAGCATTCCCTTGTGAAACGTAAGCATTCTAAGGGCTTTTTCCATGCAAAACTTCCCGTTTACAATTTTTTTTCTGCTTTTCAGTGAAAAAATAAGGAAAATGTTTCGCTATTATAAAAATAGAACTTATATTTGTTGCGAAATGAAACCTAAGCTGTTTTGGTAAGAAAGTGTAGATGTTACTTGGTATACATTTTAAAACTAACGGCGTTAACTAATATTATAGAAACATGGTACTTAATGACGGAATTAACGAATTTGACATCATTATTGTTGGTGGAGGTGCGACCGGAGCAGGTACAGCAAGGGATTGTTCTTTGCGTGGTATGCGTGTTTTACTTGTAGAACGTTTTGATTTTGCTGCCGGTGCCACCGGACGAAACCATGGATTGCTTCATAGCGGAGCCCGTTATGCGGTGACTGATAGAGAATCGGCTGCCGAATGTATCAAAGAGAATATGATTCTTCGAAAGATAGCGCGCCATTGCGTAGAAGAAAACGGTGGCTTGTTTATTTCCCTTCCGGAAGATGACCTTTCGTATCAAAACTTATTTGTAGAATCGTGCCGAGCTGCGGGCATCAATGCAGAAGTGATTGACCCGGCGGAAGCAAGGTTGATAGAACCTTCTGTAAATCCTTTAATAACAGGTGCGGTGAAAGTTCCTGACGGTTCGATAGACCCTTTCAGGCTGACTCTGGCTAATGTTATTGATGCTAAGGCTCATGGAGCGAAAGTGCTGGTTTACCATGAGGTGACGGCGCTGATTCAAGATCAGGGAAATGTTGTTGGAGTTACTGTATTCGATCATAAAACAAAAACCGAACATAATTATTACGCACCTCTGACTATTAATGCGGGAGGTATTTGGGGACATGGCATTGCTGCAAAAGCAGGCGTAAGGGTGGATATGTTCCCAGCAAAAGGCTCATTGTTGATTTTTGGGCATCGAATCAACAATGTTGTGCTTAACCGTTGTCGCAAGCCTGCCAATGCGGATATTCTTGTTCCCGGAGATACAATCTGTCTGATTGGAACAACGTCAAGCCGTGTGGGCTTTGATGAAGTGGATGATGTACGGGTTACATCGGAAGAGGTTGATTTGTTGTTGTCGGAAGGTGAGAAGTTGGCTCCCGCTCTGGCTACAACCCGTATCTTGCGTGCATATGCCGGCGTTCGTCCGCTGGTGGCGGCAGATAACGACCCTTCCGGCCGTAACATTAGCCGGGGTATCGTGTTGCTGGACCATGAGGTGCGTGATGGTGTGGCGGGTTTTGTTACTATCACCGGTGGAAAGTTAATGACTTACCGGCTGATGGCGGAATGGGCTACAGATTTGGCGTGCAAGAAACTTGGTATAGACAAACCTTGTACTACAATGAACGAGCCTCTTCCCGGTTCGCGTCTGGAAGAGGGACAGGGCAATGGCAAGCAAGTGGTGACGGAGCATCCCAAGCGGTCTTCGGTAGGACGTCATGGTGAGATGGCTGCCAAGATTGCATCGGAAAGCAAGTATGACAACAGTTTGGTGTGTGAGTGTGAAGATGTAACGGTGGGTGAAGTGAACTATGCGGTGAATGAGCTGGATGTGCATAATCTGATAGACTTGCGACGCCGTACGCGTGTAGGTATGGGTACATGCCAGGGAGAACTCTGTGCTTGCCGTGCGGCAGGATTACTTGGTGAGGCGCATAACTGTTCGCAAAAGGCAAAGGCTGATTTGGCTTCGTTCCTGAATGAACGCTGGAAGGGACTGTATCCCGTGGCATGGGGTGAGGCATTGCGCGAAAGCGAATATACCCAGTGGATATATAGTGGAGTTTGTGGAATGGAATAAAATGAATAGAGATGAAATTTGATACTTTAATAATAGGTGGGGGACTTGCCGGTTTGACGTGCGGAATCCGTTTGCAGAAGAACGGTATGAAATGCGCTATCGTTTCCACCGGACAAAGTGCATTGCATTTTTCTTCCGGTTCATTCGATTTGCTTAATGAACTTTCCGACGGGACAAAGGTGGATAATCCTGTGGCTGCTGTTGAAAAGATCAACATGAACCATCCTTATGCAAAGTTAGGCAGTAAGTTCGCTTATTACGCAGGTGAAGCAAAACAACTGTTCGCGGATTGTGCTATTGAAGTGAATGGTGATGCTGCACATAACCATCTGCGCATAACCCCGATGGGTACGTTGAAGCCTACTTGGCTTACCTTCTCTGATTTTACACCGCTTTCATCGGCAAGTGACATGGTCGGCAAGAAAATCCTGATAGTCAATATGGCGGGATTCCTTGATTTCAATACAAAATTTGTGGCCGACAGCTTTGAGAAGTATGGCGCCGAGTGCCGGATTTCTTCTGTCAACCTCCCTGAACTGGAAAGGTTGCGGATTAGTCCGACGGAGATGCGCTCTACTAATATTGCCAGAGTATTGGATAACGAAAAGACTCTTGAGGCCCTAATTAAGGAACTGACCGGGCAAATATCCGGTTTCGATATCGTTGTTTTGCCGGCTGTGTTCGGATTGTCGTCTGCAGAACCGGTAAGGAAGTTGAAGGGGGCGTTGGATATTCCGGTATGGCTGATTCCTACGATGCCGCCGTCTGTTCCCGGCATCCGTGCGCAGCAACAGCTCCGCCGTTCTTTTGAAGAATTGGGAGGTGTCTATATGTTGGGTGATACAGTGGTGAAAGCCGACTTCAAAGATAACAAAGTGCAGGCTGTGTACTCTGTCAATCATGGAGATATTTCTTTTGTGGCGGAAAACTTTATCCTCGCTTCGGGCAGCTATTTCAGCAATGGTTTGGTGGCGCAACAGGACAGTGTTGTTGAGCCGGTTTTCGGCAGTGATGTTGATTTTACTCCCGGGCGTGACGGTTGGTATGACAAATCTTTCTTCAATAAACAGAACTATATGACATTCGGTGTAGCTACCAATGACAAGTTGCAGGTGAAGATTAAGAGTGAAATACAACAGAATCTGTATGCTGTTGGATCGGTTCTAAGCGGTTCCAATACAATACATGAAGGTTGTGGCGCAGGTATTTCTATGCTTACGGCATTATATGTAGCGGATAACTTAATAAATGGATGATGTCATGAATATGCAGCAGAATAATATAAGCGAGAATAATTTTGAGCAATGTATCAAGTGTACGGTTTGTACAGTATATTGTCCGGTTATTCCGGTGAATCCTAAATATCCCGGTCCTAAACAGGCAGGTCCGGACGAGGAACGCCTTCGTCTGAAAAGAGGTGAATACTTTGATGAGGCGCTGAAGTATTGTTTGAATTGCAAACGTTGTGAGGTGGCTTGTCCGTCGAATGTGAAGATTGGTGACATTATCCAACTGGCACGTATCAAATATAGCAAGAAGAAACCGGCATTGCGTGATATTATGCTTGCCAATACGGATTTTGTAGGTACTATGGCATCTGCTTTGGCTCCTGTAGTGAACACTACGCTGTCTTTGAAACCGGTGAAAATGGTAATGGACGGAGTGCTGAAAATAGATCACCATCGTGTTTTTCCGAAATATTCTTCCCAAACGTTTGAGAGTTGGTTCAAAAAGAATGCAATGGTTTCGCAGGAGAACTACAAGAAGCATGTAAGTTTCTTCCATGGCTGTTACATCAATTATAACTTCCCTCAGTTGGGTAAGGATATGGTGAGTGTACTTAATGCGATAGGCTACGGGGTACATTTGCTTGAAAAAGAGAAGTGCTGCGGAGTGGCTTTGATTTCTAACGGCTTGATAAACCAAGCGCGCAAACAGGCTGAAGAAAACCTTCGCTCTGTCCGTAAGTCGATTTTTGCGGACAAGCGTCCGGTTATCGGAGCCTCGTCTACTTGTATCTTTACCATGCGTGATGAATATCCTCATCTGCTTGGGATTGATAATGCGGATGTACGTGACAGTATAGAATTGGCTACCCGTTTCATATTCCGTTTGCTTGAAGAGGGAAATGTGAAACTGAAGTTCCGTGACGATGTGAAGATAAAGATAGCCTATCACACACCTTGTCATATGGAGAAGCTGGGTTGGGCATATTATTCCATCGCTTTGTTGCGCAGTATTCCTAACGTGAATCTCACCGTACTTAACTCTCAATGTTGCGGAATTGCAGGTACGTACGGTTTTAAAAAGGAAAATTACGAAACATCACAGGGAATAGGCGCTTCATTGTTCCGTCAGATTGAAGAAGTGGCGGCCGACTTTGTCGCTACAGATTGCGAAACTTGTAAATGGCAGATTGAAATGTCCACTTCGGCAAAGGTAAAACATCCTATATCGGTACTTGCAGAAGCGTTGGACTTGGAGGCAACCGGGAAATTAAATAGTAACAAATAATATTACTCTTAAAATCTTAGTACTATGTGGAATTTTTTAGCACCACCTGCCCATAGGCAGGAACTGCCGGCAGAGAAGATTGACTCTACGTATAAGAGTTATCGTTGGCAAGTTTTCTTAGGTATCTTTATCGGTTACGCAGGTTTTTATATCGTGCGTAAGAACTTCTCAATGGCTATTCCGGAGCTTGCCCAGTTTGGCTTTGAAAAAGGAGAGTTAAGTATCGTCCTTTCTATGAACGCTGTGGCTTATGCTCTGTCCAAGTTCTTAATGGGAAGTGTGTCCGACCGTAGTAATGCACGCGTGTTCCTTCCATTGGGTTTAGTTTTGGCTGCTGTTTCCATGATGTTTATGATTGTGCCGGTACAGTTCTTCGGTCCGGAACAGAAATCATTGGCTATCATCGTAATGGCTGCCCTGAACTTCCTTGTGGGTTGGTTTAACGGTATGGGTTGGCCTCCTTGCGGACGTGTCATGACCCACTGGTTCTCTGTGACCGAGCGCGGCACAATGATGTCCATCTGGAACTGTGCCCATAATGTGGGCGGTGCATTGGTAGGTCCGATGGCTGTTTATGGTGCACTGTGGTTCGGCTCTTGGTTCTATGGCGCTGATGCATCCCGTTACTTCCTTATCGGTACGTATGTGTTTCCGGCAGCAGTGGCTATCCTTGTGGCATTGGTGGCATATTGCCTGATTCGCGATACTCCACAATCCTGCGGTCTTCCCACTATTGAGAAATACCGTAATGACTATCCTAAGAATTATAGTGAAAAGCAGGAAGAAGTGCTTACGGCAAAAGAAATTTTCTTTAAGCATGTGTTCAATAATAAGATGCTTTGGTACATCGCTATTGCCAACGCATTTGTGTACATGGTACGTTACGGATGTCTGGACTGGGCTCCTACTTTCCTGAAGGAAGCGCAGGGATATGACATCAAGCAAGCCGGTTGGGCATACTTTGCTTATGAGTTTGCGGCAATACCCGGAACATTGGTTTGCGGCTGGCTCAGTGATAAAGTTTTTAAGGGCGGACGTGCAATGACCACTATCATCTTTATGGCTATTGTTGCACTGTTCATTTTCCTCTATTGGCAATATTCCGATAATTATGTTGTTGTAACCTTGTCTCTGATAGCTATCGGTTTCTTTATTTATGGACCGGTAATGCTGATTGGTGTCCAAGCGCTTGACCTTGCTCCCAAGAATGCCGCAGGTACGGCTGCCGGACTTACCGGTTTCTTCGGATATTTCTTCGGGACAGCTATCCTTGCCAACGTGGTTCTCGGTTATGTAGCTGAGATGGCAGGTTGGGACTGGACTTTCATACTGTTGCTTATAGCGTGCGCCTTGTCCATCTTGCTGATGTCTTTCACTTATAAAGACGAAAAGGCATTACTTGCAGAAAGAAATAAAAAATAATCTTTTTAAGATAATATAGAATGATTTTAAACCAGTATTTACCTTAAAAATTAAACTATGTTGAAGAATCCAATCAAATTAAGTGCAACCTTGTTAGGTATGGCATTAGTAGCTTTCACTTCCTGTGAAGACCAAGATTTTACAGATGTGAATAATGATGCAACACGTGTTGAAGTAAACACAATCTCTCCAGAAATGGCGAAAGTGCGCGACTATGTACCCGATTATGCCGTAATGGCGCATCGCGGTTCTACCTTCTGGGCTCCGGAAGAAACAGAATCTGCATGGCGTTGGGCACGCGAAATGGGTGTAGACTATCTGGAATCGGATTTGCAATGTACAAAGGATGGTGTTATCCTTGCCAATCACGATGATAACTTGAAACGTACCACTAATATTGAGAATGTATATAGTGAGTTAGTACCGGCTACTCGTAAGGCTTTCTATATGCGTCATGGAGTGAGTGAGGCAGATGCTGAGAAGCTTGTTGCGGCTGATAAAGCCAGTTTCCGTCCTTACTATGCAATGTCCTATATGTACGAAGAATTACTGGTGCTTGATGCCGGTAGTTGGTTCAACGAAACAAGTATTGAACAAGCTCGTGAGGAGTTTTCAGAACAACATCAGTATGTATCAGCTCTGGAAGACCAGATTCGTTACGCTGAAGGTAAAATGTTGAAACGTGATAGTAACGGTGAACGCGTATATACTGTTACCGGTACATGGAATCCTGATAAACCCCGTGATTGCCTGACATATAAATTCGAGTATGTGGACGACCCGCAGGATACCGGTCATCGTCCGGGTGTTTACATTGAGTTCAAGGAGTCTTGGCTGAATCCTTCGGATTTTGAGAAACGTGTTTATGATAAACTTGATGAACTTGGCTGGAACATTATCACTAAACCTTGTGACGGAGAACCTTTCTACAAGAATAATAAAGTAAATGTAGGTAACACTAACGGTAAAGTTATCCTTCAAACATTCTCTCTTGAAAGTCTTCGTCGTACTGCAGAAGAATTCAAGGGTAAAATTCCTATGTGTTTCTTGTTGTGGGAAGGCAATGGGGCTACCGACTTGAAGTATGACACTCCTCAGGGTTATGCCTCTTTCATTAATCTCGGTTTGGAATATAAGGCTCATATCATTGGTCCTTGTATTGCAGGTGCTCCTAATAATTATCCGGAAATGAATGCTCCATGGCAGGCTTATCTTATTAAGAAATCCGGTATGCTCAATCATCCGTACTCATTCGACTCTTATGCGCAAATGGGAAAATACTTCGGTCAATACAACTGGGGAAATACTGTACAATATGATGAAGTGCTACATGGTATTTATGGTGACGGTTTGTTTACTAACCGCTCAGAAATGAGTCTGAAGTACTTAATTGACAATGGTCTACGTAAGGCTCCGGCTCCTCAGGAAGTTCCTGATGCAGTTAAAACGCTTGAAAGACTTGGTTACTAATTAATTTATTAACACTAATACAGATTATATTATATGAAAAAGTATATTTTAATGCCGGTATTGGCTGCATTGTCACTGTCAGGATCGGTAGTCCAAGCTCAGGACTTTGATAATAAGCCGGTTGTTAATGTTAGCAACGCCAAGGAAAATTTGAACTTTACGATTGGTGCACGTTTTATGATGGACGGTGCATACTATCACTCTGATTTTACTCCTGTTAAATCGGGAGCTGCCATCACTGATGCCCGTATTCGTACTTCAATGAGTTATGAAGATTGGTATTTCTATGCAGATTTTGACTTCTCTAAAGGCAAATTCTCACAGAAGAACATATTTCTGCAATACTCGCTGGAAGGTGCAAAAGGTACCCATCGCTTCAAAGCCGGTTACTACAACAATCCGGCATCAATGGCAAACAATACCAGCCGTGGAAGTTTGCACTTTATTTCCCGTTCGGCTGCAGCCAATGCTTTCTCACCCTCTCGCGAACTCGGTTTGAGTTATATTTTCTACAATGATCATTTCTTTGCTAATCAAGGTGTGTTTGCCGAAAATAAGTACAATGACCAGCCGTCAGGTTATCAAGGAATGTCATTCGGTGGCCGTTGGTTATGGCGTCCTATCAATAATGAAGACAGGACATTCCATGTAGGAGCCGCTTTCCGTTATGCTAATATTGCTACCGGTACAGTAGAAAATAATGTGTTGAAAACAGAGTTGAATATTGGTTCTTCCTTGGAGACTTATGTAGACCCTACTCAAGACTTCTTGTCTGCTAAATTGCCATGGGCGAAAAATGTGTTTGATGTTGGCGCTGAGTTCTTGTACAAAACAGATAACTTCTTTACTCGCGGTGAGTATATGTACAAGCATGTTACTAAAGACCGCGATGATCAGGCTTTGTTTGAGGCCAATTTGGGATCTATCGATTCTTGGGGAACGCTTGAATCATGGCAGAAGGGTAACCCGCTTGGCGAAAACTCTTTCCATGGCGCTTATATTGAGGCAGGTTACAAAATCTTCGGCGATCCGTATCAATACAGCAATTCGGACGGTTTGTTGAAAGGCTTGAACGGCAGAGCACTTGAAGTAGTTGCCCGTTATAGCTATACAGGTCTGAATGACCTCGTTGATGGTGAAAAGTATGTTCCCGGACGTGACCAATACTATCCTAACGGTATATTGGCAGACTATCCTGCAACATCATTAAGCATCGGCGGCGGTAATATGCATTCGGCTACTTTGGGCGTAAACTACTCTTTCAACAAGTTTGCTCAGGTAATGTTGAGTTACACATACAATCGTCTTGACCGTGATAAATTCCAGTACGATAAGAATTTCCACGTGCTTCAAGCTCGTTTGATGTTCCAATTCTGATTGTGTGCATTTGTTTATAATAATGGTTAGTGAGCCTCTGTGGCAGAGGTAACAAAAGAAGAGAGGATGCTGCTTATTGCATCCTCTCTTTTGTTGTACAGTAAAGTCTCTTTGATATTTCTAGAGATATATAGTGCCGCAAAAACGAAAAAGTTATAACTTTGGTACATATTCAATTCTGACTAAAATGAGTAAATTAATGAAAGCATTCTTTGCAGGTATTTGCTTGCTTTTCTCCGCGTTTGTTTCCTGCCAGCAAAAAGGGGGAGACTTCAAATCAGTTTCAACCGATGAATTTGCAATATTGATAGCCGACCCTGAAATTCAACGGTTGGATGTACGTACGGTTGCCGAATATTCGGAAGAACATATTCCGGGCAGTATCAATGTCAATGTCTTGAACGAACAGTTTGCTGCCATTGCCGATTCGACGCTTCAGAGGGACAAACCGGTAGCTCTTTATTGCCGGAGCGGAAAACGCAGCAAGAAAGCCGCAGGTATCCTGAGCCGGAAAGGATATACGGTTTATGAGCTTGATAAAGGCTTCAACGGTTGGAAAGAAGCCGGGAAAGAAACGGAGAAATAATTATCACAACTATATACTTTAGTGTGCCAAGTATTTGTGTATAAAAGCTACTTGCTCGAAAGTATATAGTTGTGAAGTGTTGTTTATAAGTTTTCTATCAGTCGTTTCAATACGACTGTTGCAGAAATCTCACGGTTGGCAGCTTCCGGTATCACGATAGACTGCGGACTTTCAATGACGTCATCTGTTACAATCATGTTGCGGCGTACCGGCAGGCAGTGCATGAAATAGGCATTGTTGGTTACAGCCATTTGGCGGTCGCCTACGGTCCATTCCCGGTCTTTGCTCAGTATTTGCCCGTAGTTGTCGCCGGTGTAGGCGGCCCAGTTCTTGGCATATATGAAGTCTGCGCCTTCAAAGGCTTTCATCTGGTCGTACTCTACGCGGGCATTACCTACAAACTTAGAATCGAGTTCATAGCCTTCGGGATGGGTAATGACGAAATCATAGTCTGTTGCATTCATCCATTCGGCAAAAGAGTTGGGAACAGCCTGTGGCAACGGACGCGGATGCGGCGCCCACGTCATAACGACTTTGGGACGTGCTGTTTTCTTGTATTCTTCAATCGTGATAAGGTCTGCAAAGCTTTGTAGCGGGTGGCGCGTAGCGGCTTCCATTGAGAATACCGGACGACCGGAATATTTAATAAACTGGTTCAGTATTACTTCATTGTAATCATATTCACGGTCTTCAAAACGGGCAAAGGAACGTACACCGATTACATCGCAATAGCATCCCATTACGGGGATGGCCTCCAGCAAATGTTCCGGTTTGTCACCGTCCATGATGACACCGCGTTCAGTTTCCAGTTTCCATGCTCCCTGATTAATGTCCAGTACAATGACGTTCATGCCCAGATTGAGGGCGGCTTTTTGAGTGCTGAGGCGGGTACGCAGACTTGAGTTGAAGAATATCATCATCAGTGTCTTGTTACGTCCCAGCTCCACATATTTGAAACGGTCTTTTTTGATTTCGAATGCCTCGTCCAGTGCAGTCTTCAGGTCACCGATGTCCTGCACGCATGTAAAGTTCTTCATACTTTTTTTAGTGATTAGTGATTATTTTCTTACCTGTCCTTCTCCTTCGACAATCCACTTGTACGTGGTGATTTCCTCTAAAGCCATAGGACCGCGTGCATGCAGCTTCTGGGTACTGATACCAATTTCCGCACCCAGTCCGAACTGTGCCCCGTCCGTAAAGGAAGTGGGGGCGTTGACATAGACGCAGGCCGCATCCACTTCGCGGCAGAACCATTCGGCGTGTTCTTTATCTTCGGTTACGATACATTCACTGTGTTTGGAGCCGTATCGTTGTATGTGCGCCATGGCATCGGTTATACTGTCCACAACTTTCACAGCTATCTTATAGTCCAAGAATTCCGTACCGAAATCTTCTTCCGCAGCTTCCTTCAGCAGTTCGGCGGGATAGTGGCCCTGCAAAGAGGTGTATGCGGATGTATCTGCGTAGATAGTAACGTTGCTTTTCTGCAGCGGTGCGCAGAGTGCGGGCAGGTCTTTTGTGCGGTTGCCGTCTACAAGCAGGCAGTCCAAAGCGTTGCACACACTGACACGGCGTGTTTTGGCGTTGTTGATTATGGCGGCTCCTTTTTCTACGTCTCCATAACGGTCGAAGAATGTATGGCATATGCCTGCACCGGTTTCTATCACCGGAATGGTGGCATTCTGTCGGACAAAGTTGATGAGACTGCTGCTGCCGCGCGGGATAATCAGGTCTACATAGCCGTTGGCATGCAGTAATTGTGCGGTGGCTTCACGGTCGGCAGGAAGCAGTTCCACGATGTGCAGGTCTACTTCAAACAGTTTCAGTACATCATGTATTACGCTGATGATGGCACGGTTGGAATAGTCCGCGTCACTTCCGCCTTTCAGTATGCAGGCATTGCCACTCTTGAAGCAGAGTGAAAACACATCAAAACTGACGTTGGGGCGTGCTTCGTAGATGATGCCGATTACTCCGAAAGGTACGCTCACACGTTTTATTTTCAGTCCGTTGGGCATTACATCTTGTTTTTGTATGCGTCCCACGGGTGAGGGGAGTTCGGCGACTTTACGGATGTCGTCTGCGATACCTTTCAGACGGTCGGTGGTGAGCTTCAAGCGGTCGTACTTCGGATTGGAAATGTCCATACGTTGCAAGTCTTTCCGGTTTTCGGCAAGAATGAAGTCTGTCTTTTCTTCAGCTGCATCTGCAACAGCCAGCAATATTTGGTTAATCTTTTCGTCGTTCAGCGCCAGTAGCTTGCGGCTGGCGTCCTGTACAGCGGAAAAAGTCTTCTGTAAATCCATTTTGTGGTTCCGTTAATTGATTATTTCGCAAATGTAGTGATTATTATTGGCATTAATCGGGCTTACTCTATATAAAGATAATCGTAGTGCACTACGGGTTTTTTACCATGTTTTCCCATAGCTTCGCGCGCTTGTTCCGAGTTGCAATTGGCTTTGCCTACACCTATCGGGTTTCCTTCGAAGTCAATGATGCGTATAATGTCGTCTTTCTCGAATTCACCCCGTACCTCGGTGATGCCTATGGGGAGGATACTGACTGCCTTGTCCGAGGCAAGTACTTTTGTGGCGCAATCGTTGATGTGCAACTCTCCTTTGGCGAATCCTTCGCTGTGGGCTATCCATTTTTTTACGCTGGATACGGGCTGGGGGGCGGGGATGAAGCGGGTGTATTTCAATGAAGAATTAAGAATTAAGAATGAAGAATTGGGCTGCGCTGTCATATCGGATGAAGATTCTTCATTCTTCATTCTTAGTTCTTCATTCCTCAGGATATTGACAAGGATGTTGTCACATTTGCCGTTGGCTATGATAACAGTGATTCCTTCATCGGCTACTTTACGGGCGATGTTGGTCTTGGTGAGCATTCCGCCGCGTCCGAAGCTGGATTTGGAAGTCTGTATGTAAGAAGACAAATCCTTGCCGTGCTCTATTTCACGAATGACTTCTGATGCAGGGTCGGAGGGGGGGCCGTTGTAGATGCCGTCGATGTTGCTGAGGATAATCAGGGCCTGTGCGTCCATCATGGAGGCTATCAGCCCGGAAAGTTCGTCATTGTCGGTAAACATCAGTTCGCTGACTGAAATGGTGTCGTTCTCGTTGACAATGGGGATTACTCCGTTTTCCAGCATCACGGTCATGCAGTTCTTCTGGTTGAGGTAGTGGCGGCGGGTGGCGAAGTTCTCTTTCATGGTGAGTACTTGCCCCACGGGGATGCCATGCTCGCGGAATAGTTCGTAATAGCGGTTGATAAGCTTGGCTTGCCCCACAGCGGAGAATAGCTGGCGCTGGTCTACACTGTCCAGTTTCTTGGCGGGGTGTATCTCGCTTCGTCCTGATGCAACGGCTCCGGAAGAAACGAGGATGATTTCTACGCCTGCTTTGTGCAGTTCGGCTACTTGGTCTACGAGGGCGGACATACGGGTCACGTCCAATGTGCCGTCATGGCGTGTCAATACATTGCTGCCTATTTTGACAGCAATTCTCGTTAGTTGTTGTTCCATATTTGTGAATTTCCCGTTTCGGGAGGGTTTTAATCTCCGTCTTTATTCTTTTCGTATTCGCGGACAACCTCCATGGCGGCCTCGTAGTTGGCTTCATTGACGAGGACAGCTATATCCACTGCCGTTTCGGGCAAGACGATATTTACTACCATCCCGTCTTTCAAGGTTGATTCGATGTCGTTGTTCTCCAGCAAACTTTTTACAAGTTGTGCTTCCCAAAGTGATCCTTGAAACACTTCGATGAGTTTGCTTTTATCTTCTTCTTTCATAGCGGTATGAATTTAGAGTTCCTGTTCTACAAATATAACAAGTTTTTTTGATTTATTGTTTAAACTCCGGCAATTTGTGCCTATAACTCAATACGCTGTACCGTTACCGCTTCGTTCAGGAAGATGGATGCCGATTCGATGAATTTTTCTTCCGCTTCTGTGGTGTAGTAGGTGCATTTACCGCTTTGGGTACACTTGGCATCTATTTCGGGATGGCGGTGGAGATACTCTTTCAAACTGTCCGCCACTAATTTTCCTTGTGCCACTATGGTGATACCGGCGGGCATATATTGTTGAATCTTAGGCAGCAGTATCGGATAGTGTGTACAGCCCAATATGGCGGTATCTATCTCAGGGTCTTTGGCAAGGAGTTCGTTTATGTATTTACGAATAAAGTAATCTGTTCCATCGCCTTGCGCTTCGTTGTTCTCTACAAGTGACACCCATAGAGGGCAGGCTTCTCCGCTTACTTTGATGTCGGGAAAGAGCTTGCGGATTTCCAGCGGATAGGAGTCGGACTTGATGGTGCCTCCTGTGGCAAGCACTCCCACGTGGCGGCTGCGGGTGATATTGCCGATACATTCTACGGTAGGGCGGATGACACCCAGTACGCGGCGTGCCGGGTCAAGGTGTGGCAGGTCGTTTATCTGTATGCTGCGCAGTGCTTTGGCGGATGCCGTGTTACAGGCAAGGATTACAAGGTGGCAGCCCATCTCAAACAGCTTGGTGACCGCCTGTAATGTGAATTCATAGACAATTTTAAACGAACGTGTTCCGTAAGGCGCACGGGCGTTGTCGCCCAGATAGATATAATCGTATTCAGGTAGGGCTTCCCGTATCTTACTCAAGATGGTAAGTCCGCCGTATCCGGAATCGAATACACCGATGGGACCGGGAGTGGATGGTAGTTTTTGTTTCATAGGACTGCATCATGATAAAAAAACACGAATTACACGAATATTACGGATGAAAAAGTGGATATCCGTATAACCTCGTGTAATTCGTGCCCGAAATTTCTATTATCTATCGGCTCTTGCTATTATTTGATGCCGAGTTGTGTCTTGACTTTAGCTGTTACATCTACACTTTGTGCACCTACATAAGGTATCGGAGTACGGGCCAGGTCGAAGATATATACAACACCTTCAGCTTTACCTACAGCTTGAATAGCTTCGTCCAGCTTCTTATAGATAGGAGTCATGGCATCTTGCTGTGCTTTTTGCATGGATTGGTAAGCTTCCTGTTGGAATTGCTCTTGGCGTTGTGCCATGTCCTGCAATTCTTTCTGACGTCTTTCTGCGATGTTTTTCGGCAGTGAGTCAGCTTGTGCTAAGAATTCTTGATACTTCTTATTGAACTCTTCCTGAGTGCGTTGCATTTCTGTTTGATACTCTTTAGACATAGCATCCAAGTCGGCCTGAGCTTTTGTGTATTCCGGCATGGTGACAATGACTTCTTGAGAGTTCATGTGAGCGAATTTAGTTTGCGCCATGGCTCCCAGAGGGAGGGCAAACATAACTACGAGCAGTGCGATTTTTTTAAGCATAATGTTTATTATTTATTTGAATGATTATTCGTTGTATAGGGTGCAAATGTATGAAATTAATTTGAATATCCTAATTTTGTGAGCACTTCATTACTTATATCGATGCTTGGAGAAGCAAAGATAATGCTTGATGCAGATGCCCGGTCTACTACTGCTGCATAACCTTTCTGTGTGGAAATTTCCTTTACGGCTTCGTAGATTTCATCTTGGATGGGTTGCATCAGTGCTTCACGCTTTTTGAAAAGTTCGCCTTCCGGACCGAAGTATTTATGGCGTAATTCTGCCGCGGACTTTTCTTTGGCGACTATCTCTTCTTCTTTCTTGGACTTTTGTGCTTCGGAAAGGGTTTTAACGGACGATTGGTAGCTGTCGTACAAACTCTTGGCTTCCTTGCCCAGCTTTTCAACTTCGCTTTGCCATTGTTGAGAGGCTTGGTTCAGTTCATCGGTTGCACTCTGGTAAGCCGGGATATTTTTTAAGATATATTCCATGTCAATCAGGGCAAACTTCTGTGCATTGGCTGTCATACCTGCGGCAAACAGCAGAAACATGATTAATAAACTCTTTCTCATAACGTTCTGGTTTTAGTTAAACAAATTAGAACTCTTGTCCTAAGATGAAGTGGAACTGGCTGCCGCCGTAGTCACTTCTTCCGAATACTTTGTCGAAACCGTAAGCCCAGTCAATACCCATCATACCAATCATCGGAAGGAAGATGCGGACACCGACACCGGCAGAACGTTTCAAATCAAACGGGTTGAACTTGTTAACATCTTGCCAAGCGTTACCGGCTTCAACGAAAGTTAACGCATAAATACTGGTACTTGTTTCCAGCATCAGCGGATATCTTAATTCCAGGCCGAGGCGTGCGTATGCATAGCCTTCATATCCATAAGGAGTAAGAGAACTGTTTTCATATCCGCGCAGGGCAACGCTTTCGGTTGCATAGCTGGAATATCCTGTCATACCGTCACCACCCACGTCAAAGGTTTCAAACGGAGATTTCTTGTACTTGTTATAGTGCCCTAACAAACCGAACTCTACGCGTCCCATTAATACCGGAGTACGTTTTACGGTTATGGGGTCCATCAACGGGATGTATACTTTGGATTTGAATTTCCACTTGTGGTACTCTATCCATTTATGCATTTTGTTCATGTCGTCTTGGTTGCTGGTACTGTACTTGCTGTAGTCTGTGCCGTCAAATAAAGAGTAGGGCGGTGTCAACTGTGCCGACAGTGAGAACTCGGAGCCTTGACGCGGATAGATAGGATTGTCGATAGAGCTACGTGACAAAGTCAGGTTTATACTCAAGTTGTTACATTTACCGTTGGTAACGGGGAAATACTGCCAGTCGCTCAGGATATAGCGCTGATAGGACAACTCTGCCGTGAACTGGAAGTAGTCATCTGGCCATTTCAGACGTTTACCGAACATTACTGCCAATCCCCACATTTGGATGGACTTGTCAGGGTCGTAATAGTTTTCGTAATTGTTGTAGTTACCGTAGTTGTACATACCATAACCGTACATACCGCTGTAATAGCTGTTGTAGTAGCTATTCATGTATGCGTCGTTATAGTAACGGCTACTGATGTCCGTCTGGCGGGAGTAGAATGCAGATACGGAGAATGCATTCGGACGCTTGCCCCCAAACCACGGGTCGTAGAATGACACACTGTATGATTGGTAATATTTGGCATTGGTCTGTCCGCTGATTGTCAATGTCTGTCCGTCACCTTGCGGCAGGATACCGCGATAGTTTTCGCCCGGATGCAGGAGGTTGGCAACGGAGAAGTTGGTGAATTTCAAACTCAGCTTACCGATGATACCTGTCTGCCCCCAACCGGCGGAGAACTCAACTTGGTCATTTGCTTTGGAGATGAGGTCATAACCGATGTCTACCGTACCGTCTTCCGGTTTCGGCTGGATATCCGGTTGGATTTGTTCAGGGTCGAAGTGTCCCATTTGCTGGATTTCACGCATGGAACGCATCAGGTCTTCACGGCTGAACAATTGTCCCGGACGGGTACGCAACTCGCGACGGACTACATTTTCATACAGGCGGTCGTTACCATTGATGCTAATCTTGTTGATAGTAGCCTGGCGACCTTCGAAAATGCGCATCTCCAAGTCAATAGAGTCACCTACGATGTTTACTTCCACGGGGTCAAGTGAGTAGAACAGGTAACCGTTGTTGTAATAGAGGTTACCGATTGCGTCTTCATCTGTGCTGGTACGTTCTTCCAATAACTTCTGATTGTAAACGTCACCTTTCTTCATACGTAGCAGGAAGTTCAACTGTTCGGAAGGATAGAGAGTGTTACCAACCCACGTCACATTACGCAAGTAGTACTTTTGGCCTTCTTCAATTTCCATTGAGATATCTACCGTACGTTCGTCATAAGGCTTGATGCTGTCCGTTACAATGATGGCATCACGATAACCCAATTCATTATATTTGTCGATAATCAGTTGCTTGTCGGCTTCATAGTTCTCTTCTACGAATTTCTTGGTACGGAAAAGGTTGAGGAGCTTGCCTTTTTCGTTCGTCTTCTTCATCACACGTTTAAGTTTCTTGGTGGTGATGGCTTGGTTACCGGTAATGGTAATCTTGTGTACTTTTACTTTCTCCTTTTTGTCGATGTTGATGTCAACCAAAACTTGATTGGCATTGTTGGGGTCGTCTTTCTGAGTAATGATGACATCGGCATTCTTGAAACCTTTGTCGTCAAAGTAACGTTTAATCAGGGTTTTGGCGCGGTCTATCAAGTTGGGAGTAACCTGATTGCCTTTTATCAAACCTACTCTGGCCTCCAAGTCCTCACGTTCTGACTTCTTTACGCCATGATAGCGGATGTCGGAAACGCGGGGGCGCATTGTCAGATGGATTGTAAGCCAAATCTTATCGCCTTCAATCTTGTCTGCAGTAACTTGAACGTCGGAGAACAGGCCGTGACGCCAGTAACGTTTACAAGCTTGCGTTATTTCATCACCGGGTACGGTAATTGTCTGGCCTTTTGATAATCCGGATAAACCGATGATTACATAATCTTCATAATTCTTGGCTCCTACCACTTTTATATCTGCAATTTCATACTTTTTGGGCGTTCCCGAATAAAGAATAACCGGTTTTTCGGCTTCATCGGTGTTGCTTGTGTCCTGTGCCGCGCTGGTCAGTACACAGCTAAAGAGGCAGATAAACGTTACGAGTATGGAGAAAATACGATAGTACATCTTTTTATTTACTATTTTACAATTTACTATTTACTATTTGTGTCTGTCCGGTCAGCTGATTTGTTCACTGGTTTTTCCGAACCTGCGCTCACGCTGCTGGTAGTCATATATGGCTTTGTGAAGTTCCTCTTCACGAAAGTCGGGCCAATAGGTGTCGCAAAAATAAAGCTCCGAATAAGCACATTGCCACAGTAGGTAATTGCTTAGACGGATTTCACCGCCCGTACGAATCAATAAATCCGGGTCGGGCATAAAGTTGGTAGCAAGATGCCGGGACAACAGGCAGCTGTCAATCTCTTCGGGATTTAGTTCGCCTTTTTGCACTAAAGTCGCAATCCGGCGGGCGGCTTCCGTTATCTCCCAACGGGATGAGTAGCTTATAGCCAGCACCAAAGCCATGCCCGTATTGTTGGCAGTATGTGCTACGCAGGTTTCCAAGCGCTCCCGTACGTTGGCGGGTAACTTGGCTAAGTCCCCGATAATCCGGAAACTGATGTTGTTCTTCATGAATGTTTCTTCTTCGATAGAGTCGAAAAGGAGTGCCATTAATGCGGCGACTTCATTGGAAGGACGGTTCCAGTTTTCGGTGGAGAACGTATATAAAGTCAGATATTTGATGCCTAAATTAGACGCTTCTTCTGCAATGATGTGCACAGTCTCGGCACCGGCTTGATGACCGTAACTGCGTTCTTGTCCGCGCAGCTTAGCCCAACGTCCGTTGCCGTCCATGATAATTGCCACGTGTTGTGGAATTCGGCTTAAATCAAGTTTTTCTGTATTTAGCATCTTTACTTATACTTACATCTCTTGTCTTTTTTTCTTCTCTTATACCTTATTATATAGGAAACGGTTCTATTGTATTGCAAACAACAGCTTATTTTGATGTCCGCGCCAAACCTCATTGGCTTTTCCGTCGCCACCGAATATTACCCATATATAAGGAGTGTTCACAACAATAGAGTAGGGAGCGTTTATGCCTGTTATGTCTTTGCTTAATAAGAATTTGCTTTTTGTCTGACGCCATGATATGCCGTCCGGTGAAGAGTAGATAACATTGAGTTTGTTGTCTTCTTTACTGCCGAAGATGTAATACTTTTCACCATAGTATGTCACAACGGGATTCTTTAACGCCGGGCAGAAAGCTTCATACGACGTGTTGTCAAACTCAACCCAATAATTGCCGTTTTCGGACACCCACGGAATGGTTTGCTTTAGTTCGCTGTTGGGAGCGCCTACTACCATTACCCGTTCTTGGTTGTTATTCTTAAAGTTGGTGAAGTATATGTGTTCGGCAGGGAAGCCTGTGTAGGTATCCGTTCCTCCTGCAATGTTCCATTCGTTGTCGTTATAATCCCATTCGGCGGAATAAATTTTGTTTTCGGTAGTGATGATGGTAAGCGTATTGGTGAAGCTTGGTATTACGCTGCGGATATTGCTTATTCCGTTCCAAGCGGTTGCTGCCCATTGAACCCCATCACCGGAGGTATAGACATTATTGTCTTCCGTCACGATATAGAGCCGCTCCTTGGCATTTTCGGCTGTAGACGACTCTTGGTATTTAAAGCTGACGAGTGTCGATAATTCGGCATTGGCTGGGAAGTCAATATAGGCTTCGGTTTCCTGCCAACCGTATTCGCCCGGTTTTGTAGAGGTCTTATAAGCTTTGCTTTGTGTGAATACCCATAAATCGTTATTGAAAAGTACGGCTTTTTGTCCTTGCGCAGAAGGAACTGCAGGAAGAGCCGGTTCCATAAGATTCCAAACCAAAGAGTCCGGATCTTGTTTGTGCATTCTAATTTTAAGGGTATATTTATTCACGTTAACACCATCCGGCGCATGTACTTTAAAATTCATCCCCTCATTACTATTGATTGCTCCGGTCAAATCTACCGAGTCGGTATTGACAAATATTGTATCGTCGATTCCCGCAGTAATCCAGCCGCTTACAAGAAAAGTATCAATTAATATACGGTCAAGGATTGTATCAGAGCCGACAGGCAATGAATCTTGGTTATAAATTTCCCTCTTTAGTTGGTCTATCGTGAATTTATAGTACTTGCCATATATTGTGTCAATGCCAAAAGCGTGTACCGTTGCGTCAGAACTGAGTTCTATTGTATTGTCATCAGAGTCAAGGCACGAACTTATTGCGATTGATACAAAAATGAAACTCGCGATTATTGCTAAAAACTTTATTCTCATTTTAAAAGATAGTGTTTATTTACAAGTTGCAAAAATAGGAACATTTTTTTCTATAAACAGCTTTATCGGCAAGTTTTATATAAAATTATAGATAATATGGCTGTTTTTCTCGATTAAAATGCCCTTGAATAAGGCTGTTAGCCTAATCTTGCAGCGGTGTAATGCCGAAAACTTCGCCCGAAATGCCGCTCGCAGACATAAGGCGTTTCGTGGCTCATTTCGGGTGCCCGGACACCGGAAAACAACATCGCGGGACTTTCTTCGATAAATGCTTCATCCCATAACTCTGCATCGATGAAAGATTGTAATAAGATGCTGCCGCCTTCTACTAAAAGCGATTGTAATCCTTGTGCATACAAGTAGCCCGTGATTTGTGGCAGTATGTTCTGTTGATAGTCGATAGGGATGTATTCTACATTGGGGCGTGCCGGATGTGGCTTTTCTGTAAATACAAGCGTACGGACATCGCCGTCAAACAGATGTAACTCAGGAGGGAGCAGCTGTTGTCTGTCCAAAACTATTCGCACAGGAGGCCGCCCCTGCCAGTTGCGTACGGTCAGGCTGGGGTTGTCCAGTTTGGCAGTGCGTGTACCTACCATAATTGCGCTGTACTCTGCCCGCTTTTTGTGTACAAGCATGGAAGTCAACGGGCCGGATAGGATGACCGGCTTTCCGCTTTCCCGATGCTTGTCGATGTATTTATCGGCGGATTCAGCCCATTTCAGTGTGATGTACGGGCGGTGCAGGGAGTGGAATGTGATAAAACGCCGGATTAAACTTCTGCACTCCTCTTCCAAAACTCCTACAATAACTTCCCGTCCTGCGTCTTTCAGCTTTTGAATGCCACGTCCGGCTACTTTGGCAAAGGGGTCTTGGCAACCGATGACAATGCGGGGAATTTGTTTTTCTATGATAAGGTCGGCACAAGGCGGTGTCTTGCCATAATGGGAGCAAGGTTCCAGACTGACGTAGATTGTGGAGCGTTTCAGCAAAGAAGAGTCTTTTACGGAGCGGATGGCATTGACTTCGGCATGTGCTTCGCCACAACGTATATGATACCCTTCGCCGATAATTTTCCCATCACATACGATTACCGCGCCTACCATCGGATTGGGAGCTGTGTTGCATAAACCGTTTTGTGCCAGTTGAATGCAGCGGCGCATATATTTTTCTTCTTCCATACTTTGTATTACTCTTAAACTTCCACTATTTTTGCAGCTCGAAATGCCGAATGTTATGAATATCTCTGTATCTCATATTCGCCGTGCTTTGCAGGAGAGTTACTCTGCACAAGAAGCTGCCAACTTATCCCGCATCGTCTGTTGTGAAATGCTGGGACAGACCGCGGTTGATTATTATTTGGGCAAAGATATAATTTTATCCCCAAAAGAGATGCAGAATTTAGATAGCATTCTTACCCGTTTGCATAATTTTGAGCCGATACAATATATACAAGGTACCGCCCGCTTTTTGGAGCGCACTTATCATGTAGCTCCCGGCGTACTGATTCCCCGGCCTGAAACGGAGGAGTTAGTGGAGGTAATGCTAAAGGAAGTCCCGTCCGACGCACGCATTCTTGATATTGGGACGGGAAGCGGGTGTATTGCCGTTTCTCTTTCCAAAGCGTTTCCGGATGCGGAAGTGGAAGCATGGGATATTTCGGATGAAGCTTTGACTATTGCCCGGCGGAATAATGATATGCTTGGGGGGAATGTCCGTTTTCTCCGGCAAAATATATTGACTTATGCACCGGATGGCAAGGAACATTATGACGTGATTGTCAGTAATCCGCCATATGTCACGGAATCGGAGAAACAGGCTATGGAACGCAATGTGTTGGATTGGGAACCTTTTTCGGCATTGTTTGTTCCGGATAATGATCCGTTGCTTTTTTATCGTCGGATTGCAGAATCGGGCAAGACGATGCTTGTGTCCGGCGGCCGTCTCTATTTTGAAATCAACCGGGCTTACGGAGAAGCTACGGCGGCCATGCTTCGTGAACAGGGGTATGCCGGCCTGAGGGTTCTAAAAGATATTTCCGGAAATGATAGAATTGTAATCGCAGAACGATGATAGAAATTACAGAAACAGATGCTTTAGGCCGTTTGGCGGCTTATTGTTCCACAGCAGAGCATTGCCGGGCGGAAGTCACGGAGAAAATGCAACGCTGGGGTATTCCTTATGATGCCATAGACCGTATAATCCATCGTTTGGAGCAGGAGAAATACATTGACGAAGAGCGCTTTTGCCGTGCCTTTATCCATGATAAGTACCGCTTTGCCAAATGGGGAAAAATAAAGATAGGTCAGGCGCTTCTGTTAAAGAAAATCCCTCAACGGGTTTTCTCTCAGTATTTGAATGAGATTGATAAAGATGAATATCTGGCCGTTTTGAATGATTTGTTGGCGGCGAAACGTAAGAGTGTTCATGCGGAGAATGAATTTGAGCTGAATAACAAATTAGTGCGTTTTGCATTGAGCCGGGGATTCGAAATGAAAGATATTCGTCATTGCATTACGCTTTCTGATGAAAATGACGATTTGGAGTAAAAAATATCCGTATTCTTTTTTTTATTCTCGTTAGCTTTCTGTATTTTTGCAGCATATTTATCATAATAGTTAGTTTAGCTATGAAAACTTTAGAAAGATTGTTTGCAGAGAAGTTGCTGAAGATTAAAGCGATTAAACTACAACCCGCTAACCCGTTTACTTGGGCATCAGGATGGAAATCTCCGTTTTACTGTGATAACCGTAAGACTCTTTCATATCCTTCTCTCCGTAATTTCGTAAAGCTGGAAATTACGCGTCTGATTCTGGAACGTTTCGGTCAGGTTGATGCGATAGCCGGTGTTGCTACGGGAGCTATTCCTCAGGGAGCATTGGTGGCTGATGCATTGAATCTGCCGTTTGTATATGTACGCTCTACTCCGAAAGACCACGGTTTGGAGAACTTGATAGAAGGTGAACTTCGTCCGGGCATGAAAGTGGTAGTGGTGGAAGACTTGATCTCTACCGGTGGAAGCAGCTTGAAAGCCGTTGAAGCTATCCGTCGTGACGGATGCGAAGTAATCGGTATGGTTGCCGCTTACACTTATGGATTCCCCATTGCAGAAAAGGCATTCAAAGAGGCTAAAGTTCCTTTGGTGACATTGACTAATTATGAAGCTGTTATGGAAGTTGCCCTTCGCACCGGCTACATTGAGGAGGAAGATGTAGCTACATTGAATGAGTGGCGTAAAGACCCTGCGCATTGGGAAGCCGGAAAATAAGAATTATTTTATATAATGATAGATTATGACGAAAGAGCCATTCGGATAGATACTGTCCGGATAGTTCTTTTTGTCTTTTAAAGACCATTGGATTATGACTAAATTTGAGAGTGCGGTGAAGGTGATACCTGCTTCGCAAAATGCTGTTTATGAGAAACTTTCAGACCTTAGCAATTTAGATAAGGTAAAGGATCGTTTGCCGCAGGACAAGGTGAAGAATTTGAGTTTTGATGCGGAAACACTGTCGATAGAAGTACCGCCGGTTGGGAAAATCGTATTGCAGATTGTGGAGAAAGAACCTTGTAAGTGTATCAAGTTTGCAACAACAACCTCACCTCTGCCGTTCAATCTGTGGATACAGATTGTACCCGTTACGGAAACGGAATGTAAAATGAAACTCACAATCGGAATGGAGTTAAATCCGTTTATGAAAACGATGGTGCAGAAGCCCTTGCAGGAGGGGTTGGAGAAAATGGCGGAGACTTTGGCAATCATTAATTATTAATGGTGTATCTCATTAATTACTAATCACTATTTTATTATGGCTCAGAAACTTTGGGAAAAATCCGTTCAGGTGAATAAGGATATAGAACGTTTTACGGTAGGACGCGACCGTGAGATGGATCTTTATCTGGCAAAGCATGATGTGTTGGGTTCCATGGCACATATCACGATGCTGGAAAGCATCGGCCTGCTGACAAGAGAAGAACTGTCTCTGCTGCTTGCAGAACTGAAGAATATCTATGAGGCGGCCGAGAAAGGGGAGTTTGTGATAGAAGAGGGCGTAGAAGATGTACACTCCCAGGTAGAACTGATGTTGACTCGCAAACTGGGAGATGTAGGAAAGAAAATTCATAGCGGACGTTCACGTAATGACCAGGTATTATTGGACTTGAAACTTTTTACTCGTACGGAGATAAAGGAAATAGCCGAAGCGGTGGAACAGCTTTTCCATGTGCTTGTTATGCAGAGCGAGCGTTATAAAAATGTATTGATGCCGGGATATACCCACTTGCAGATAGCGATGCCATCGTCTTTCGGACTGTGGTTTGGTGCATATGCCGAGAGTCTGGTGGATGATATGCTGTTCTTGCAGGCAGCTTTCAAGATGTGCAACCGTAACCCGTTGGGGTCTGCAGCCGGGTATGGCTCATCTTTTCCGTTGAACCGTACTATGACTACCCGATTGCTGGGTTTTGATTCGCTGAATTATAATGTGGTATATGCCCAGATGGGTCGCGGCAAGATGGAGCGTAATGTAGCTTTTGCTTTGGCAAGCATTGCGGGGACAATTTCCAAACTTGCATTTGATGCCTGTATGTTCAATAGCCAGAACTTCGGATTTGTGAAGTTGCCGGATGATTGTACTACCGGTTCGAGTATCATGCCGCATAAGAAGAACCCGGACGTGTTTGAACTGACACGCGCCAAATGCAATAAACTGCAATCATTGCCTCAACAGATAATGATGATAGCCAATAACCTGCCTTCCGGTTATTTCCGCGATTTGCAGATTATAAAGGAAGTCTTCTTGCCTGCTTTCCAAGAGTTGAAAGACTGCTTGCGGATGACAACTTATATTATGAATGAAATTAAGGTGAATGAACATATTCTTGACGACGATAAATACCTGCTCATCTTTAGTGTAGAAGAGGTAAACCGTTTGGCACGTGAAGGTATGCCTTTCCGTGATGCGTACAAGAAAGTAGGCTTGGATATTGAAGCCGGCAATTTCTCCCATAGCAAGGAGGTGCACCATACGCACGAAGGCAGTATTGGTAATTTGTGTAATGATGAAATTTCCGCTTTGATGCAGAAAGTCGTGGATGGCTTTAATTTTGAAACAATGGAGCAGGCTGAAAAAGCATTGCTCGATCGGTAATCATAGTAAATTAACTTCCTGCGGTGTACGATGTTAACTTCCTCTGTTTAGGATGTTAACTGATTAATAACAGTTCAGTTAACATCGTATGCGCTACTTAGTTAACTTTTTTCCGGTAAAAAGTTTGGCTGTAACGGGGAAACTGTTTATCTTTGCACCCGTTCTCCGGAAACCTGCGGAAATAGCTCAGTTGGTAGAGCATAACCTTGCCAAGGTTAGGGTCGCGAGT
>OGGK01000020.1_pt1 | contig 147097 bp, 140 predicted proteins | sample 1571171 | NCBI WGS metagenome assembly OGGK01 (sample SAMEA2581958, study PRJEB24529) | metagenome | biome: Human gut stool | place: China | collected 2011 | reverse complement strand
GGACAACCACAGTTAAGTTACAGGCTCTACCACAGCATTTGTTACAGACCCTTTTATTATCCTTGCGAATAGGCCTTCTGAAGTCTATTTTTCCATTTTCATATGCGTGTTTCATATTCTGTCTATGTGAAACCCACTCTAGGCCGAAGCACCAGCAACATCGTCACTATACCAGCTCAACGTCAGACTTTCTGTGGCCATTGTCGCTACAGCGGCAAAAAAGAATTTATCCTCAGCGTAAGAAGTAGCGGTATTATCCAGCTCAATCCCTATACTGCTCAAATATGTACGCTCCCAATCACTGTAAATCCAGTTTTCATTTTTGTTGCGTGGAAACTCCCCCTCACGCAAACCCATAATATAAACATGCTTAAACAACATCCCTTGTAAATTGGCCGCCTCACCAAATAAAATACCGTTGCTGTCAGCCTCCGTCAAAACTACCTGCCGTTCTGCACAGGCACTGTGCAGCAATCGGCAAAAGTCAGCAGCAGATAATACTACCGTTTCCATCCCGCCGCTTTCGTAATCCTCGCGCAGTGTATCCAGAACCTCCACTAACTGTTTTACTGTCTCAGCCATATTTTTAACCTGACATAGACTTGCTTTGCCATCGCTATACGCCTTGCCAACCTTATAAGGCAAAGCTAGCTCCTGGAGCACCTCTTTAAATAGCTCGCCATAGGCAGCGACAGTCGCTCGCGTTTGCACCCTACCAACCAACTGCTGCAATGCTTCCAATTCACCTACAAGGGCGTCATCCTCTGCAAACGACGCCGTGATAACGTCTTGCTGTAGCTGACTGAGTTTATTATAAAAGTTTTTTTGCTTTAAGAGGTTTAATTTCTCCCCATCAAAATGCCAGCAGAGCTTTGCCACACTGCATTTTAAAAGACGCCAATAAGCAGGAACAGCTTCGCTTCCCCCCTCTGCCACCGCAAGCAACAAACGCAAAAACTCTACTAACGACTGCGAGCCAAGAGAACTGCTTTGCGCTAAAGTAACCGGCACTCCATATTCATCACAAATCGCACGAATACCGCTATATGTATTAAAATCACGTAAAACTACCAAAAAATCACTGTAAACAGACCCCTGTTGCAATTGTTTTTTTATAGAACGAAGAACGGCTCGCAACTCGCCTTCTTTATCACATGCTTCAAAAAACTGTATACTTGCCGCATTATCCTCCTGTTGATAAGCGCCCGTACCCAAGGCCGTCAGCAAATGTTGTAGCGACCTGCTACGAGCGACCGGCGCTACTTCTAGTTCTTGTAAGCGGGCAAAACCACTCAAATAGCCATAACTTCTTTCTACTGCATTAAAAATTTCCGGTCGCTTAGGTTCGTATAATAAGCCGACACCAAGATCACAATGCTTAGCAAGAGCTCGCAAAAACAACCTCTGTAAACCATCAAAATGATAGAATTCACTAAAATATAAATGCTGCCAGGGTACTTCAGCTGCTTCATTTTCCAGAACTAAAATCGCCAGCCGATAAATGCCCTCCAAATCATAACAGTTTTTTGCTCTTAGCTTGCTGCGGTATAAATTGTAAAGTGCCGACAGTTCCCTGTCTTTCAACGCATAAGTAGAATTCCGGTCTTCCCACTCAGACAACGCATTTGTTATTTCTTCCTGCGTAGCACCGCTGCGCGAAAGTTGCCCCAGAAGACTGGTCACTGCTTTTATAAAGCCTTCCTTGCCAGTCAGTTTACTAAAATAATCTAGGCCGTGTAGCTTGTCTAGTTGTCGTAGTAAATCACCCACCAAAAGTTCCTGCGTTCGGCGCGAAATCTTTTTCAAATTGCCAAACTGCGGCAGATCAGGCAACAACGACTGTAGCAAAGACCTGTTCAGCTTCACAATACGATTTGGCAAATACTCAAAATTAACCGCTTGTATTTTACTCTCGCAGCTTGCTTGCTTTACCAACAGATCACTTGGCAAAACCAGCAACGCCTCACCTACTCGATATTTCTTTTCTGCTTCGACAGCAAAAAATGTTCTTGCCGTTGTCCCCAACGGCGTTGTGTATAAATCAATCATTTCTGTTCTCCGCTCATAAAAAATATATTTGCAGTAAAAAATACTCTTTACTTTAAATTGTAATCTTAGTTTATTTTAATCGTTTCTCCGTTTTCCGGTTCTTCAAGATAAATATCACCAATGCTCAATTTCCCATCAACAATATGGAAAGCCTTAGTACTGATACTACCCATTTTCGTTTCAATGACAACATCCTTAAATTCTAAATGCTTATTGCGATTGGAAAATTTACCGCTGATACTTTCGAAAGGAATAATATAATACGAACCTTTTCCTGATTTAAAACTGCCGTAGGTAAGCGCAGTTTTAGGATCTCCCTTGGAGCTAATATTAAATTGCAGTTCAACTTTACATTTTATTTTGCTATTGCGTGCGGCAATACCGCCAATAAGGTCATGACCTCTAGCATCAATATTGTAATATCTAGCATCTAGATGATAATCACCAAAAGCTTCAACTTTGCCACCAAAAACATTACCGGTAACATTGGTAAACCGCAGTAGAGCATCTTCATAATGTAAATCACCTTTAACTTTAGAAAAATGTAGCCCGGGAATATTTAATTCCTCAAAATCAAGATAACCATCAATAACCGGACTGGGCAGTAACCCTGTAACAGCTGCCATTATTGAAACTGTGTCTTTGATATCTGCTATTCCCAAGGAGGAAGGCAAAACATTATCTAAATTTAAATGCAGATTATACTGAGGAATCTGCGGTTTCAAATTAATAGATCCTCTTATTTCCATGCCATCACCGACCATTGTTCCGCCAAATTTTCCTGTGCTAAAATCAATATCAAGTTGCTTCTTAGTATCAATATTCATTCTGGCATTAACATCGTTCAGCACAAAATAACGTTTTTTATACCCTGCTGTTAGCGTACAGTGATTAAAAAGCACCTGCAGATTCAGCCTCTTGCCTTCCAAGGTTAAATTAAGCTCACGCCGCATATGCTGCTCGTTAGCACGCTTTTCCCAAGTTTTTTGGGGTAGTGCGCCATTGGTTTCTTGTGCTAGAGTAGTGTTAAGTCTTTCCGCTTCCCATTCAGCATACTCTATAGATTTCTGTGCATGTTCTTGCTCAAAAATATCCAGTTGCATTTTATTGTTAAAGCGCACTGCAAACAATGCATTATCCAGCTCCAGATACTTTAACGTTTCCGTATCGATACTCCCGGTAATAATATCCAGCGGCCGTACTTTAAACCGTCCCTGTGGCACATGAATAACAGGTTGCCCTTTCGTATCCAGCCAAACCAAATTTTTAAATTCTACCCGTCCCCAAATATCGGCATCAAGAGTTTCTAGGGTCACAGAACCTCTAAGTACCTTTTGCGTTGACATCGCTTTATTAAAAATCAGCATCGCCTGTTCCGAAGCAATTTTACACAACGTAAAATAAAGTATCGTCGTTAAAGCCCAGATACCTAGAAAGATATAAATATATTTTCTTTTTATCTGCATATGATCACGATCCTTTAATATAACTGCTTCTATTGACTGTATTATTGAATTTACTTCAATTACTTTAATCTCTATAATTTTATCTCTTGCAAGCATTACAGTCAACAATAAGGATCTACAGTTCTTACAGAGCTGTTCTTTCTCTTGATTGAATTTGAACAACTCTTAAACAATTTTTATAGAAAAGAGCGCGCCATAATCGACGCGCTCCTTCCAAGAGTATACTATTTTAAGTTTTAGAATTTCCTAACAGATGCACACTTCATTGAGCAGCAATTTCCGAACCATATTTATCGCGGGTTTTGCCGCCATTCACGCGTACACGTTCAACCTTGTGCTTGTCATCATCTTGGCCGCTGATTCGATCTACTCTGATTCTGCCAAGTTCAGCCTCAAATTCGTTAATGATTTTAGAATCGACATTTGCGCCTTTTTCCATGGCTCTGTAGAGCATTGCCGCAAATTCATATCTCGTCATCATGCGATCGCCGCCGAAATTCCCGTCCGGATAACCTTCGATAATTCCCTGTTTCGCCAAATCTGCTACATATTCATAAGCCCAATGATTTTCAGCTACATCCGGGAACAATCTGTTAACGTCAAGGTTTTCGCGTCCCTGACCAACATTTTGCATAACAAGAAGCGTCAAATCTGCAACCTGTTTGCGGAGGTCAACCACTTCTTTAGCCAGAGCGACTTTGGAGTTGTTGACATTGCTGGTACGATCAAGAGCGAAGGACACGCCCATATTAACCATATTTTCGCCGTTACCGACTGTACCGCCGAGACTCAGCATTACTTTTTCATCCGGGCGGTAGAATGCACCGATAGAGGCGGCTGTTTCGCCACGATAGTTACCAACGCCTGCCGCAAAGGTCAGTTTTTCATCCGGATCAAAGTCCAGCGGATGTAGTGCTGCAAGGGCTGCCGCACCGGCGCCGACTTTATCAACTCTGTTGCCCAGTCTGTTGACACTGTTGTTGAGATTATTGATTTGATCGCCTTGCTGGTCAAGTCTGTCGCTGTTATTCTTGATTTCTTTGTCAAGAATAACATCTGCGCCAGCCATATCGTCAGCATCTTTGATGTAGTTGGTGTCTTTATATTTATCTTTCATTTCGTCTTTACTGCCTACACCAACCGCACCGGTCAAATCATCGAGCTTAGCTTTGCTGGCAACATCGGCAATCGTTACATCGCGTTCTTCTCCGCTATATTTGTCTTTAACCTGCATCGTAACCTTGCCGTCGGCATCAGCCTTGTAATTGCCAAGACCGTCATCGTTGCCACCCTGCAAGGATTCGTCACTTAGCGTACCTTCAAGCTCAAAAGATGTGCCATCGTTTCTTTCTAGGCTGATTTTTCCGGTATTCTCATCAATTGCTCCGCTTTTAATCGTATCACCTTCAACTTTAGTCACTCGGTTCTCGATTTTCTCAATGTCACCTTGAATATTTGCTATATCGCCTTCATTTTTAGTAACACGGTTATCAAGATTAGTTATATCGGTTTTATTCTGCTCAATCTTGCCATCTAGGTTATCATAAATATCTTTCAATTGGCCTTCGGTCGCAGCTACACCGGCCCTATCTCCTTCACCGGTAGTACCGACAACAAAGTCTGTATTAGTTAAACCACCGATTTCACCTTTATTGCCGTCGATAGTAATCTTGTTACCATTTTCACCAGCCACTACTATTTTACCATCAGTACCGTTGATATTTACATAATTGCCAGTTCCATCTTGAGAACCTAAAGTACTATTATCATTCAGATTGACCTGGTAATCGGTACTACCATTATCATTCAATTTAGAAGTAACTGTGGTGTTCTTACCGTCAGAGACAGTAGTTGTAGCCACTGCCGTGGCATCTTTCAACTGACTCATATTAACAGCGTCATCGTCATTAATACCATTGCCAACACCTGTGATTGTGTAACCGCCATTATGTAATCCACCGTCTTTAGTTAGATAGACATTAGTAGGACCATAACCACCAAAATAGAGTCCGTTTTCGTCTAGATATGTATTACCCATCGTAACCTTATTCAATTCCAGTTCAGAGCCTAAGATGATTTCCAAATCACCTGCGGCATTTTTAGCTGTCTTGATGTTTTTAGCCGGCCCACCGCTAGCCAGTGTTGTCTCTCCACCAATAATGTTGAGCTGTTCACCGAGTTTTTTGTTAATTACGGTATTAGAATCGGTGCTCACATAGTCATCACCGGCAAAGTTCAAGCCTCCGTCAATTATATTATTCAAAGCTTTTAGTTGTCCTTCTGTGGCAGCAACTCCTGCTCTAGTTCCTTCACCGGTAACACCGGCTACAATTGTAGTATTGGTTAATCCACTGATTTCTCCTACAGAACCGGAACCGTCAAATTTAATATTACCGATGTTGCCCATACCGGTTACTCCATTAAACGCGATATTTGCGCCCGCTGAAATCGTACCTGTCGTACCATCGATTGTAACTTGGTTCTCCGGAGTAGTACCTAAAGTTATTTTGTCTTTTAAACTTACTTCGTAGTTATCAGGTTCGCCATCAGCGCCATCAGTTTTAGTTACATAAATATTACTACCTGCAGATACCGTCGTTTTTGATCCGGCGGCAGCTTTATCAAGCTGGTCTTTGTTAACTGCATCTTTACCGTCTACGCCATCAGCAACACCGTGGATGATATTGTCACCCATATTGATATTGCCTTTATTAATAATGATTGCAGTAGCACCGGTGCCAATAGTCAGTCCGTTATTATTGATTACGGTGTCGCCGGTTGTCACGCTATCGAATTTAGCATCTTTAGCTAACTGAATGGACATAGTGCCATCAGTGTTAACAACTGTCTTAACATTTTCATCAGAAGCCGCGGTACCGGTATAACCACCTTGGATAGTCATCGTCTCGCCTAACTTTTTGTTAGTCGAGCCTGTATTACCGGCAAAGTTCAGACCGGCATTAGTAAGACCTTGTGTAGCCTTCTGCAACTGATCTTCTGTTGCGGCTTGACCGCTAACCATTGTATATCCCGGACCCCAATCGGTATTGGTAAGGCCGCCCACTCTGCCGACAGAACCGTTGATATTGACTTTACCGACACTTCCTTGTCCGGTAACGCCATTGAATACGACTTGGTTTGTACCCGTACCGGCTGAGATTGTACCTGTCGTACCATCCATCGTAACTTGGTTAACTCCTGTACCTAGAGTAACAGTATCTTTTAATTTGACGTTGTATTCGGTATGTCCGTCTGCAGCTGTTGTAGGCGTCACGTTAATATTAGAACCGGCAGAGACAGTCGTTGTCGCTTTGGTTGCCGCTGTATTCAGCTGATTAACATTAACCGCATCGGTACCGGCAGTACCCGGTGCTACATTAGTAATTGTTTTGCCACCATTATTGAGGCCATCGGTTGTTGTTAATGAAACACCACCGCCCATAGTAATACCATTATTATTCATCACGGTAGTACCGGTAGTAACGCTGGTCAAACCAGTGAGATCTTTAGCTAATTTTATATTTAAAGTAGTTCCGTCACCAATTACACCAATATTGTTATCGGAAAGATTAGCTTGGTTAGCTCCTCCAACAATATTCAGTTGTTCGTCAGAACCGCGTGATATTACGGTGGAATTATCGCCTTTGAATTTCAAAGGACGCGTCAAAGCATATAACTGACTACCATTCACGGCGTCAGTGCTACCTGCCGTAACCAGACCTGCTGCCACATTTTGGATCCTGCGTTCTGAGCCAATTCCGCCAACTGTAACAACTCCCGCCGGTGTAGCACCTGCAAAATTATAGGTTGTAGTGCCGACAGTTAAAGAACCATACGCCTGGTCGCCACTGGTCGTTGTACCTGCTACCACATAAGACGAGCTATCGCCAAGGTAAACGGAATTGGCAAGCCCTGCCGTCACACTATTACCGAGAATGAAGACTTGTGATTTATCGCCATCGTTATTATCATTACCGATAACGCGGTTACCATCGCCGGTTACAATATTGTCACTGCCCATAACACCGGATTTAACGGCAAAGTTATAGGTATTAGTACCTTCTTTACCTAATGTGTTGTTATAACCGATAACAGATGATTCACTGGCTGTAACTTTATTATCACTGCCTAAGATACCGACTTTATCAGCAGGAACACCATGTCTCAATCCATCTGTGCCTAAATAACTATCGCCAAGTTTATTTTCATTACCGATAATACTGCTATTATTAGCCGATACAGTACCATTAGCATTACCGACAACATAAGTATTATCGCCTGCGACATTGTTAGCCGCACCGTTACCGCCGTTCATCGTAGTACCGAACGCACCGGAGCTGGCACCATCCACTGTATTTTTACTACCTACTGCCATGGACTTTGGACCTTCCACATTGGAGTCGGTGCCAACCGCAATACTTTGTTCACCCTGGGCCGCTGCATTAGAACCCTGCGCGAAAGCATCTTTGGCAGACGCAACGGCTTCTTTGCCCAGTGCAACAGCGCGGTCAGCCGTAGCTTGGGCCTTAGTACCAATCGCAATAGCGTCATGAGAAGTCAAATCAGAGTTTTGCGGTTCTGTTTCCGCATAGTAACCAAAAGCGATGGAATGCTCTCCTCTACTGCTGGCAGCTGTGCCAATCGCGATACCGGATTCATTATAAGCCACTGCTTGTTTAGTAGTTGTAGGGGATTCAGCATTGCCGATAACAATACTGTTACGACCTTCAGATTTGGTATTAATACCAAGGGAAATGCTTTGCTCTCCCTCGGCCTTAGCCGCCGGTCCGATAGCCATTGAATTTAGTCCTGCGGCGCCGGAATTATCCCGGTTCGCAGATATTGTAGAATTAACACTATAGTATTTGATTCTGCTTGCTTCAATAGCTGTATTCATTTGTCCAAGATTGACAGCCTGATCAGCCGTTGTCGCATCTTTCAGCTTGCTGATAGTTGCGCCGCCCGTTGCAGTGCCGTCACCCAAGATAATATTCGTTTGATTAGCATCGGAATACTTCACCACACCGGCTGTAGCAACTTCAATTTGACCAGTTGTAACAGCGCCCATAGCTTCAGCCAAAGTACTATAAGTATGTTCAACATTACTCGTGTCTTTCAACGTAATACTTGTATAACTGCCATCAGCAGCTAAAGTAACATTTCCCCCAATAAATTCAGCAACTTTGGTTTGAGCCGCTTTTAGTTGATTGACATTGACCGCGTCGTTACCTTCGGAACCATCAGCCACATTAACGATTCGCCGTTTAACGGTATCAGAACCAACGGAAACTACGCCGGAACTACCCGCTACGACATTTGTTAAATAACTTATACCGCTTGATATAGACTGATTAGCAAAGGAAGCGTCTCCCAAGGCAATACTGTTGTCAGAGGCTTGTGCAGTTTGCCCGATAGCAATAGCAGAGCCGCCTTCTGCTTTGGCGCCATAACCCACAGCCACGGAATTTTCTCCCGTTGCTTTGGCGCTGTCACCCACTGCCGTTGCACCGGCTACCGCGATAGTATGCGCTCCGATTGCGGTGGTATGGCTACCGATACTGCTAATAACGTTTCCAGAGCTATCAACTTCCGTATTTGCCATATAGCCTATAGATGTATTATAATCGCCATTAACATTCGTCCCAGCCATACTGCCTATTGCGACATTACCATCTCCGTCAACATCATTACCGGCCTTATAACCTAACGCAATATTTTCGTTACCACTACCATTTTGGCCCGCATTAGTACCGATCGCAATTCTGTCATGTTGAAGATTGGCAGAATCGCCGCCTGTCGTGCCTACACCTGCGCCGGTACCCATTGCTATATCATTTGCTCCCGCAGTTCTTGAACCGCTACCGATTGCAATAGTAGAAGCACCGCCGGCAACGGCATTGTTACCCATAGCAGCAGAACTGCCTGTTGCCGAGGAAGTATTGCCCAAGGCTACTGCATTACCACCGGCACTAGTACTTGTACCCAGGGCCACACCATCAACTCCCGCAGTTGTTCCCTTACCCACGGCAACACCGCCGACACCTGTAGTTGTGCTAGCCGTTCCTATAGCAACTGAGTCTTCTTTTTTCGCATCTGCCCCTGTACCCAAAGCTATCGCGTTGACATCTCTTCCCTGCGCGCCGTCGCCCATGGCGATAGAACTCACGCCCAAAGCTTCCGCTTCCTTACCAATGGCAATCGCATCTTCTTCATCCGCATTACTGGTATCACCAATGGCAATCGCACCTGCACCATTAGTGGCTGCACCCTTACCCATTGTAATAGAATTAACGCCTATAGAATTGGCATTTTTACCAATGGCAATTGAGTCCAGACCTGTAGCTACAGCATCGTCACTTGTACCTGAAGAATTAGCCTTGAAGTACTTTAAAGTGCTCTCGGCAGTACCCATTCTTGCATCAAGAGTCGAAATTGCGGTAGTGTTAGTCGCGATATCACCTTCGGCAGTACCCATTCTTGCATCAAGAGCCGAAATTGCGGTAGTGTTAGTCGCGATATCACCTTCGGCAGTACCCATTCTATCAGTAAGATTTGAAACATTGGTATTGGTTGTGGTTAATTGTTCATAATTAACCGCATCTGTATTCGCCGTTCCTGCCATAACACCAGTAATTTTGCCGTTAGTACTAAGATAAAGTCCATATAATTGTGTAAAAAGAAAGAGTCATCAAAACCCTTTTTAAGGTACAATTTTTCTGACCAAAGAAAATATGCCTTAGGAGGATTAAGATGACCCAAGTACATTTTACAATGACTGCAGAAGATATTCAAAGCCTAATTCAACAATCTGTTGAAAATGATGTATCAAAAAAGATATTAACCATGGTTTTTAACCAGCTTATGGAACAAGAACGCAGTGATTACATTAATGCCAGCGACTATGAACGCAGCGAAGAACGGGTAAGTTACCGCAATGGGTATTATGAGCGCGATTTTACAACCAGAGTCGGAACACTGGAGCTTAGGGTTCCCCGTACGCGCGACGGCAAATTCTCGCCGTCTGTTTTTGAGCGTTATCAGCGTAATGAAAAAGCATTACTTGCCGCTATGCTTGAAATGTACATTTCCGGTGTTTCTACGCGCAAAGTAACTAAAATAGTTGAAGAACTCTGTGGGAAAAAGATTTCTAAATCGTTGGTTTCAACTCTTACTAAGGATCTTGACGAAATAGTTGCAAAATGGCAGCACAGTTCCTTAAACAATGAATGCTATCCCTATCTCATGGTTGATGTAATATATCTTAAGGTACGCGAAGAAGAACGAGTCATCTCAAAAAGCTGCCATATAGCGATAGGCTTTTCACAAGAAGGCGGTCGCAAAGTTCTTGGCTTCCTTATTCAAAATGGCGAAAGTGAGAAAAGCTGGTCCCACTTCTTCGAGTACTTAAAAGCAAGAAATTTGCAGGGTGTCCAGATGATCACTTCTGATGCTCACAAAGGGCTGGTGGCATCAATTAAGAAATCATTTACCAATGTGTCATGGCAACGTTGTCAGGTACATTTCCTGCGTAATATCTTTGCAAGTATCCCCAAAAAAGATTCCGTTGCCTTTCGTGAACAGATCAAAGCATTGTTCAAGTTTACTGATATAGACATTGCAAGAAAAACCAAAGCAAAGATAACAGAGACCTACATTGATGACCGCAAATATAGAACCGCTTGCACTATCTTGGATGAAGGCTTTGAAGACGCGTTTCAATATATTACATCCGGTGGGAGAAATTCACGGTTGCGAAGCACAAACCTTTTAGAAAGGCTAAATGAAGAATTACGCAGGCGGGAAAGAATTATTCGCATATTTCCTAATGTATCGTCTGCAAATCGCTTGATTGGAGCTTTATTGATAGATCAGTCGGAACAGTGGGAATATGCTGCGAGAAATTATATCAAGATGTAAGACCATTAAATATTGTGCCGATAATTTTACACAAGATTTTGGACTTGACTTAGAAAATATATTTAAATTAATAACTAGAAATTTTAACTATTTTTTGTATATTCATAATATTCTAACAATAAACTGAGTAACATATTCATAGTCTTTATTTCAATTTTCGGCTCCGCAAAGACAAGAATATCTGTTAGATACAACACTTTAAATATGCGTATGATTGCAGGCTTCTGAAAATGAAAAAATATCTGATATTTCATCCGCTGTAAAGATGAAATATCAGATATTTTTCAATAACAGTGTTCTTAAATTCTAACGATTTTTATACAAGAATAAAACTAAATTCGAGCAATAATTTATTCGTCGCATTTTCCTACATGCTCGTGCTCATGGCAAATGGAACCGGTAGACCGCAAATCTCCGCGAAGATACGCCTCTACCGCTACCTTGGCGTCACCCTCTGCACCAACGATCACCTCAATATTCCGTTCATTGAATATCTCCACGGCTCCGCCGCCCATGCCGCCGGCAATGATGACCTCTACACCCTTGTCCGCAAGAAAGTTAGGAAGAAAGCCGGGTTTGTGCCCGGGATTTGGGATGATGGTTTCGTCCTCAATCTTTCCGCCTTTCGTTTCATAGATATTGAAATTTTCACAGTGGCCGAAGTGAGGCCAAACCTCTTTTCCATTACATGCAACAGCAATTTTCATTTTGAATGTCTCCTTTTCTTAATTCAATATCTTTTTAAAAATATCATTGAGCCAATTTCCTTCAAACAACTCAATCATTCCTTTATCGCAGCCAGTAGCTAGCTTGGGATCAATAGGAATTTGGGCAATGGCATTGATATGATGCTTATCTGCGATGCTTTCAATATGGCTTTCGCCAAACAAGTGTAACCTTTCTCCGCATTTGCTGCAAATGGCATAACTCATATTCTCTACAAGACCGAGAACCGGAATATGCATCATCGCGGCCATGTTTACCGCCTTCTCTACAATCATCCCCACCAATTCTTGCGGTGAAGCAACTATCACTACGCCGTCTACTGGAATGGATTGAAACACCGTCAGCGGAACATCGCCTGTTCCTGGTGGCATATCGATGAACATATAGTCCACATCACCCCAGAGCACCTCGGTCCAGAACTGCTTAACCGTTCCAGCAATAAGTGGCCCGCGCCATATCACGGGGTCGGTCTCGTGCAATGTTAATAGATTTAGAGACATTATTTTGATCCCTGTTTGCGACTCAACCGGTAAAAGGCCCAACTCACTGCCTTCGGCCCTTCTGCGTAAACCGAACGCTTTAGGTATGGACGGGCCTGTGATATCGGCATCCAAAACAGCAGTACGGTATCCGCTACGCTGCGCCAGCACCGCCAGAATGGAGGTAACAAGGCTCTTGCCGACGCCCCCCTTCCCGCTGACCACTCCGATCACCTTTTGAATGTGACTTCCTTCATGTGGTTTTTCCAGCAGACTTTCCTCCTTGCGATCGTTGCATTCTTTTCCGCAGTTTTCGCAGTTGTGAGAACATTCCTCACTCATATTTAGTTCCTCCTCCGTGCTCGATGCGTACGAATTCGGTCACCCAAATTTTTCCGAATCAGCTCCGTAATTTTCTTAACAAACGGACATTAATTACCGGCTAAATCATTTTAAAACCAGTGATTACCGGACAATAATAATCTGTTTGCATACAGCGAAAAATTTCAGTCTTCATAACATATTTTTTTCAAGCAGTTCTATAGTTTTGTCATAGATCTACTTTAGCGCGTCCCGTGCAGGACAGTCAATCTCCGCAAGACTTTTTCCTGCGTTGATTGCGACGGATGCTTGTTCATCATAAGGAATGCGTCCCATAAACGGAACATCATTTTCTTTGCAGTAGGCTTCTATTTTGTTCGCTTGTTCAATACAAGCATTATATTTATTGATGCAGACTGCGACTTTGGTCCGCAGAATAGAGGCTGTTTTCAATATGCGTTCCAAATCACTCATACCCGACACCGAAGGCTCTGTTACAATAAGCGCCAGATCTACGCCACTTACTGACGCAATAACCGGGCAACCGATTCCCGGCGAGCCGTCAATAATTACAAGTTCCGGATCCGGTGCCGCTTTAATCATGGCCGATTTCACCTCGCTAACCAGCAGCCCAGAGTTTCCTCTGCCCATCTTAAGCTCTGCTGTAGAGAATACCCTTGTATCTTTATATAAAGTTAGTTCCCCGGCAACGTCCTCATATAACTTGGCCGCACCTGTGGGACATACAAAAGCACAAACCCCACAACCCTCACAAGCATATTCATTGACAACACATTTCTCGTTCTTATATATAATAGCATCAAAACGGCAGGCTTCCAAACATGCCTGGCAGCCAACACATTTAGCTGGGTCAATAAAAGATTTTTTGGAGCCATAATAGTCTGATCGCTTCGGCACAGAATCCATATGGTTGACAATGTGTAGGTTAGGAGCGTCCACATCACAGTCCGCAAAGGCTTTTGCCTCAGAAAAGCGAATAAACGCTGCGGCAGTTGTGGTTTTTCCTGTGCCTCCCTTGCCGCTTAGAATCAGCAGTTTTTTCATACAGTCACCTCCTGCTGAATTACTTCCAACAAGCGATCAAACCACGCTGTACATCGTTGGTCTTGTTCATAAGCCAATTTTCCTTCTGCGCCAAGCTTGGCAAGCTCAGAACTATATGGAATCCGCAGAAGAACGGGCACTTTATTTTGTACGCAAAACTCTTCCAATGGCTCGTAAGGAGTATCTTCCTTGTTTATAACCACAAAACAGGGTTTATCAAACAGCTTTACCAGCTTATAAACCATTCTGAAATTGTGAAATCCAAAGGCGGTGGGCTCTGCAACCAGCACGCAACAATTTGATGCCGTAACACTTTCCATCACGCTACACCCGCTTCCCGGCGGGCAGTCAATCACAGATATCAACCCTTTGGCGAAACCCTCTTTCAATGTCGTTTTGATGACAGGTACGGCAGAGACCTCACCGGGATTCAAAACACCCGTCACAACATCGATGCTTTGACAACTGCCTGTCTGAACAATGCCTACGGGACGTTCCTTTTCTGTAACAGCTTTTTGCGGGCAGACGCGTACACAACCTCCGCAATCGTGACAAATTTCCGAAAAAACCATTGGCTTATTTTTAACAAATATCAGCGCATTGAACTGGCAAAAATCCACACATTTTCGACAGCCGTCACATTTTTCGGCATCAAACTCCGGGAGTCGAGTAAAGACCTGCTGTTCTATGCAGTTTGTAGGCTTCAAAAAAAGTCTGCCGTTGGGTTCCTCCACATCGCAGTCAATATAAGCGGCGTTTTGCGCCGCAGCCGCCAGATTAGTAGCAACAAAAGTTTTCCCCGTTCCGCCCTTGCCACTTAAAACTGCAATTCTCATTGTTTTCCGTGAAAGCCAGCATGAAAATGGGTCAGCGGCACAAGTTGCCCGTTTTTCATGGCTTCTATATTCTGCTTCGCATCAGCACCTTCGGCCTGATAAATTTTAATACCAGCGGCCTTAAATACTTCTGCCGCATTCTCGCCGCAGCGAACGGTAATGAGGGTATCGGCTTTTTGATCTATTATCAATTGCGCCGCTTTAATCCCCGCTCCGCCTTGGGCCGAAGCGGCGGAATTATTCACGATTTCTGTATTCCCACTCTCCGTATTATATATCATAAAATACGGAGCTCTGCCAAAGGAAGCGCATACGCTCATTTTATTCTCATCAAGTGGAATTGCAATCATCATTTTTTCTTCCTCCTTTATCTTTTCAGGCATCATGCGATTACGGTGCCTATGACAACCGCCGCGGCCGCAGTATGGCTCATTCTCCTCACAAAGACGGTAATAGCCACCTCTAATGATCAACGGCCGACCGTTGACAAGAGCGGCAGCCAACTTTTTCCTTGCTTCCGTATAGGCCTGCTGAACCGTAGCACGAGCAATCTTCATATATTCGCCACATTCTTCTTGAGAAAATCCCTCGTTGTCAATCAGTCGGATGGTCTCGTATTCATCCACGGTCAAAACAACTGACTCTACATTACCTTCTAGTGACCTCGTTGGCCTAAATTCATCGTATTTTGGAAGGCAACATACCTTCCGGCACTTTCTTGGTCGTGGCATTTGCTATCCCTCCGTAACATAGGCAGAGCCCGAGGATTTCCTCGGGCACTGCTTGCTTTTTACATCTCTTGCAGACGTTTCTCAATGTTTGCTAGTCGATCCTGCAAATTTTCTTTGAGGCTTGTTAAAGCTTCCTGTTCAGTTGCTCCCTCAAATTGACAGAAACCCATGCCGCGGCCAAAGCCACGACCTAAGCCACATCCATAACCGGAGTTACTAAAGCGAGCGCCTGTACTGCGGCACATTCCACGCCCAAAACCATTTCGAGCTCCCATACCACGGGGACCTGTTCCATCCATACCTGGCATTTCTTTCACCTCCTTGTGTTTATAGCATATGCTATTTACTATCTCCATTATAACCTATTTATGGCATATGTCAATAAGGAATTTAAAAAACCGAAAAATAATAGAACTTTTCTTCAATGATTCAAAAAAAACAAAAAACAACAACAATATGTACTTCTATTCATTTAACAGGTTGCAAAGCAAAAATCTGCGAGACAGAACTTGTTATATTACAGTCGCAACTCTCTGAAATATCGTATTTTCTCCCGAGCAAGCATTCTCAACGAATATCAGTCATCTTCTTGCTCTATTTCCTTCAACGTCTTGCCTTCCTCAGTTTTCCAATCTGTTAAACCAATGGCTTTTCTAACAATCATTTTATACTTTTATTATATGTTAATTAGCCTCTTTTCACAACAATTCTGTCTACGCAACCATACCTGTTTTTAACCTGTCTACTCAAACCTAACGTTTGCACACTTTTTGAATCCCGCATAAACAAAAGAAATCCGAGGTCTGAAAGTATAAAATAGTACAATCAGACCTCGGAGATATAGTGTTTAAGGCATTTTTAGTTTCTTACTTTCCTACCCTTGACATCAATACTACCGTCTCAACATGAAACTTTGGCTATTTTCTAAATGAGGTTAAATACACATAAAAGCCTCTATTTATGCCCTTATTAAAACATTTTTGTCATCTCAGCCTAATCATTTTTGATTAGGATATTTTATTTTTTAGAGCTGTATTTGGTATTTTTACGTTGTGTAACTCCTGTTGCCATTGTTATGTTGCTTCTATGCTTTTTTTCAAGTTGTACAGCTTTAAATCTTTCTTCTGAAATTATTGCCGGGTTATTACCTTCCGATAAATATTGCTCTCCATCATTTAAGGTTGCCCTCGAACCTTTGACTCAAAAGGTACAGTTTGTGGTAAATAAAAATACTATTTAATTATCATATTCTCGCTACTAAACAAATTAAATAACTGCCTCAACAATTTCTCATCAGTAATATTTGACTCTATTACACATTTAAAAACATGCTTGTACTTTTTGTAGCGTTTAAGAAAAAGGCAAGACCGCCCTAGGGTGGTCTTGCCTTTTCTCATAGTTTTTTATAAGCAAAAGATTTTTTAGTTGATGGCGCCGTCGACACCTTCGACAAACCAATCAAATTTCAGCAGATCTTCGTCTGTAATTGTTTGACCGGCCGGAACCTTAACGGTCCCGCTTTGGTCTTTAATCGGACCGGCAAAGACTTTCAGACTACCGTCAATAATTTTAGCTTTAGCGTCTTCGGTTTGTTTTTTTGTTTCCTCGGAGACGGCTTTGCCGTAAGGAGCGATGTCAACCAATTTATCCTTCATACCGCCCCAGTAAGCGCCAGATTTCCATTTGCCGTCCGTGATTTGTTTAATAACATCAACATAGTACGGTCCCCAGTTCCAGACAGCTGCGGTCAGCGAAGCGTTCGGAGCTGCGCTGGACATATCGAGGTCATAACCTATGCCGTATACGCCTCTTTCTTCAGCGGCTTGTTGAGGGCCGGGGGTATCTTGATGCTGCGCGATAACGTCAGCGCCGAAATCTATCAAGGTTAAAGCTGCTTGTTTTTCACCGGCAGGATTGTACCAGGTATTAGTCCAGATAACTTTGACTTTGGCTTCGTGATTGACGGAACGAACGCCCAGAGTGAAGGCATTGATGCCGCGGACTACTTCCGGAATCGGGAAGGCGGCAACATAACCGATGACATTGCTTTTTGTTTGTTTGCCGGCGACAATACCGGTCAGGTAACGGGATTCGTACATGCGTCCGAAATAAGTGCCGACATTCGGTGCGGTCTTATAGCCGGAGCAGTGCAGAAAGGTTACATCGGGATATTTTTTGGCGACGTTAATGGTAGGATCCATGTAGCCAAAGCTGTTGGTAAAGATAATTTTATTGCCCTGGGAGGCTAGTTGGGTGATGACACGTTCGGCATCGGCACCGGCAGGAACAGATTCCACATAGTTTGTTTCTATGTTAGGCAATTCTTTTTCAACCATTTTGCGGCCGATATCATGAGTCATGGAGTAGCCACCGTCATTAGCGGAGCCGATATAGACAAAGGCAACCTTTGTTTTAGCTGTAGACTTTGTGTCGGCAGCTTTTTTTTCACCGCCGCAACCGGTAACGGTTAGGCCGGCGACCATTAGCGAAAGTGCTAAAGCAAGAATTTTCTTCATGAGAACATCTCCTTAAAGTTTCTTGTAAAATTATTACCGTGATTATGGGCGCTTATTGGATAGAGCCGTACACACCTTCAACAAACCAGTCAAATTTTAAGAGCTCTTCGTCAGTCATTTTTTAACCGGGTTGTATTTTGACCGCGCCGGTAAAAGCGTTAATGCCGCGGAGCAGTGTAAGAAGGTAACACCAGGGAATTTCTTGGCTACATTCAGAGTCGGATCCATATAGCCGAAACTGGTCGTAAAGATGATTTTGTTGCCCTGGGAAGCTAATTGACTGATGACCCGCTCGGCATCGACACCTTCCTGAACGGATTCCATGTAGGTGGCTTCAACGTTTGGCAGGTTTTTTTAAACATACTGACGACCCAGATCATGAGTCATGGAATAACCGCCGTCTTTGGCAGCGCTGACATAAACAAAAGCGACCTTGGTTTTACCGGAATATTTAGCCGGTGGCGCTTTCTTTTCTCCGCCGTAGCCGAAGAGCAGGGCGACTGAAAGAAAAGTGCGGACAAGGCAAGAACAAAAACTTCTTCATTAAATAACCTCCTTATATTTATTAAAATTATCAAGTTAATTTTAGCAATTGTTACGACCTAAAGCAACAAAATTCAGGGCAATTTAATTAAAAGACTTGTAAAAAATGATACTAAAGTGGATAATTATCATAATGTATAGTTAAATGATTGGGTGCTTAGTGATATAATAATATTTTAAATAAGAAGTTTAGAAAGAATTGAAGCGGCGATATATGGAAAAGCAGGGTTCGGGCGGTAATCAAAAATTATTAAAGGGTGCAATGATTTTGACCATTTCCATTATACCTGTTTACACCCTGTCAACTCAACCATCTGCCTTTTCATCAATGGCTATGTTTCCTTTCTTATAAATCCACTTTATCTTTCACACCGAATATTTTCCTCAAAACACCTTAAACCACACTACCACCGCCACTCTACTTTCCTACCCTTGACATCAATACTACGCACTCGACGTGCGTCATAATAAGCGATTTATACTACATAGCAAAAGATATTTGAAATACCCCGCTTAAGGGCAAGTTTTACCCCCCTATTAGGTAGTTTTTACCCCTACTGGCATAAATATTTTTGGAATTTATCAATAAACTCCTTCTTGTTTCTACCTATCTCAATATTATGTAAATAAAACCGACCAGATCCTATAAGCCAAAAGACTTTGTCTATATTGTATGGTGTGTCATTACATACATGAGCCATTTCTATTACGGCTTTGTAGGCTTCATAATCGCTATTTTCACAAAAGCCAAATGCATAGAAAATTTCTTTTATATGAATATCCGGCTTAGGATATTGGTCATATCCTAATTCCTTTAAAAAATCACAAGCCAAAGGAAATCCTAAACCAAATACTTCTTTTTCTAATATCAGTGGCAATGCTGCTGATGATAAACTGTTATAAGAAAAGCTGGATATAAACTTGTCGAAGTCCTCTGCAGACTTAAATTGATTAATAAATTTTGCTGCTGAAATTACAGATTTAGAATACCGTTTCCATAGATTGCTTTTACTATTTGTATTTTTAACCGTAAACGTATCACAGAATTTTTCAAACAACGAATCCGAATTGTATTGTTGTAAAATTTTCTCAACATCGTAGTGATAAAAAATCTGTTCAAAAAAATCTTTCCTATCATCATTCCACAATCCAATTACGTTTGGCATCATCTGACTGTTTTGCAATGAGCCGAGCAATCCATATAAAAGCTCATTCTTTGTTTCAAATGTCTTTTTAACATTAAAGTACTTCTGAACTTCATTTCCTTGTAATTCTGGCGGGGTAATTTCCAACAAATATTCTTTTGCCTTCGAATAGCATTCTTGCATTTTTTCTTCCTTAGTTATCTTCATATAACTTTGATTTAAGCCTAACGAACTCACTTCCCCACCTCCAACAATAAATATCGGAATGTACCATTTCTCGCAGATGATAACTTGCTGTATTCTTTCCATTGAAGCATGTAATCACCTGCCAAATTTATTGATCTTTCTCTGTTTTTGATTGTACCGGCTCCTGGATTGCCAATCCAACTCAAGGTGCCGCTCTTTTTACATCCCTCATGGATTCGATATGAGTCACAAACAGTTTCCTTTGAGCTTCTTGGAACAACCCAATATGATGGATCGTTTGAAAGCATAATTGCATAACCTTTTTCAAACGTGCTAATTGTATTTTTTAACAATTCGATTCTTTCAACATCAATCAAATAATCATATCTACCTAAATCCTGAGCTCCATGATTTTTAAGGTTATAATATTCCCCATCCACTTCCATCTGTGTCATTAACGTTTTGTATTTTAATTCAATTGGAAAGCCCATTTCACCTATTTTTACAAGCATGTCTAAGTGCATATTAGGATATTTTGCAGGGCAATATTCCAATCTTACATTTGCATCCGGATATGCCTTCTGGATTTCCCAAGCTAATGCAAATTGAAAATCTGCTTCGGAATGAAAAATCGGCCTTTTCTTCATGAGCATATTCATTTGATCATGTAGGTTTATCATATTAATTCTCCAATTTTATAAGTCGTTCCGTATTAAACTGCCACTAAAACAATTACAATTATTTGCTAATTTTCAGTATACATCTTTCCAATTTATTTTTCAACAATAAAAAAAGGCCAGAGATTTTACTCTCCAGCCAATTCAACTATTCTCCTTGAAGTAAAACTTCAGACCCATCTAAAAAACTAATTGCTAAACGCCCATCTTCAAATACTTTTATGCATTCAAGAGTTTCCAACATATGGTCTGTGTTCATTTTCGAAACTATACCAACCTCATCAATTAGCTTCAGAAATTCTGCGGCTCTATATTTTACAAGCAAATCCTCAATCCCCTGCTGCTCTTTCCATCTTATTTTGTGTTTCTCCTTCTCGCTCACCAGGCTATTCCATCCCATGACAAATGCCTGATGCAAGGTTTCTTCATCAACATGACGGTTGATGCATCCAACGGTTCCTTTAATTTTATACCTCTCCGCGCATTGCCATACCAGTCTTGTTCCATATTGAGTTTTCCATCCTTTTCTTGAATAAGCTTTGTTACACTCACCGCAGATAACTTTTGAAGAGAATGGATTTCTTTCTACATTTATTCCATATGATAAAATTCCATGTTCCTCTAAATACATCTTCCTGCGCTTCATTTCTAACTGTGTGCATTTCCACATATTCGGTTCAATTATTGCTTCATGGCTTTCCTCTACATAAAAGCTTTGCAGTTGTCCCTCGTTCTTCGCTCTCTTCTTTGTCAAGAAGTCTACTGTGTATCCTTTCTGCAAAATAGCGTCACCCATGTACTTTTCGTTTCCAAGAATACTCTGGAGTGTCGTTGTGTGCCATATTGTGCTTCCATTCCAGTTTTTCACTCTTTCTTTAATTAGTATTCTTGTGATATAATCCGTGGTTTTCCCAGACAGATACTCTTCATAGATTCTTTTAACAATCTTTGCCTGTCCTTTATTTATTACCATTTTATCGTTTTCATCATGATCATACCCAAGAAACCGCTTTGTACTTATTTTAAATTGGCCCTGCTCATATCTTCTATGGATGCCCCACTTGGTATTATCACTAATTTGTTTGGAAGTATTCTGCGACAGGCTTGCGAGAATAGTAATAAGGACTTCACCCTGCCCATCCAATGTATTAATATTTTCATTCTCGAAAATTATCGCTATATTCAAGGCTTGCAGCTCTCTAACATAATTCAGGCAATCCAATGTATTTCTAGCAAATCTTGATATCGACTTTGTAACAACCCTGTCAATCTTGCGTTTTCTACAGTCGCTTATCATCCGGTTGAATTCTGCCCGCTTTTTTGTATTGGTTCCCGATATTCCTTCGTCCGCATAAATATCTACCAATTCATATTCAGGATGCTCTTCAATCATCGTCTTGTAATATTTTATCTGATTCTCATAACTGGATAGCTGTTCTTCTTGGTCCGTTGAAACCCTGCAGTATGCGGCAACCCTTACCTTTTTACTTTTAGGTTCTTCTGCGATTTCCTGCTGCTGCCGCTGTGAGGGGATTACTGTAATTCTTCGCGCCATGGCTATGCTCCTTTCAAATATCAATTTTCACTTGAATTCCCGCAAGAAATATAGCTGTTGCAATTCCATCATTAGCTATTTCTATATGGTCAAGTGTCTGTAACATAAGCGGGTAATCAAATTCTGTAATCCTGCCGTATTTCTGCATTAGCAATATTAATTGTTCCTTACGGTATTTTTCTAAAACTGATTCATCGTCTTTGGCTTCTAGGTCTATGTCGTGTTGATACTCAATGAGATAATTCCATGCCTCTACAAATAAGCTCGTTGGCCTGTCATCGGATAGATTAACGTTATCCCGTTTTCGCTCCCAGCCCTTTTTATAAAAAGAACCACAACACCAATATCTTTGATGTTGCAGTTCTTTCTTGAAATATTCTCTTCTTACAAATGTGCATCCACAATGCTTGCAAGTCATTTTGCTTGTCATTGGTAACCGTTCATTATTTTTATGACAATTTGATGTGTAATGATCTCCTGTGAATTTTTTCTGCCTTGCTAGTTCAAATTGTACACATTTCCATTGGCTTCTATCTATAATTGCCGGATGAGTGTTGTGAAAATATGGTTGTGGAAGCTCGCCTTTATTCTTTGCTCGTCTCTTTGTCAGATAATCAGCGTTGTATGTTTTCTGGCAAAGCGTATCTCCTTTATATTTTTCATTAGCAAGTATTTTTCTAATAACACTCCATGACCACTTATTCTTATTCTGTTCAGTGCGAACTCCTTCTTTAGTCAAGCGGTTTGCGATATTGCAATAGCCGTATCCCATCAGAAATTCCTTATAAATTCTCTTTACGATTTTGGCTTGCTCCTCATTTATTATGAGGTCCCCCGCCTGGTCTTTGTCATACCCTAAAAATTTCCCGCTTGGTATGCTTTTGACACTGCCCTGCTCGTATCTTCTGCGAAGTCCCCATTTTACGTTGTCGGATTGAACCTTGCTTTCATTTTGTGATAAAGCCATCATTATTGTAAGAAGCAATTCTCCCTCTGCTTTCATGGTTTCTATCGCTTCCTTCTCAAATAAAACATTTACTCCATATTCTTTCAGTTTTCTAATGCTCTTTAAGCAGTCTACGGTATTCCTGCCGAATCTCGATACCGATTTGGTTATAATCATATCGATTTTCCCTGCTTCACAGTCCGTCATCATCTGACTGAAAGCATCTCTCTTTTTTAAACCTGTTCCTGATATGCCTTCGTCAGCATATATCCCTGAAAAAATATAGTCCGGATGCTCCTTGATATATTGTTCATAGTAAGTCACTTGATTTATATAACTTAACAGCTGCTCTTCGCTGCTTGTTGACACTCGGCAATATGCCGCTACTTTCATCTTGCGGCTTTGTTCTTTTATAATCCTTTTGCGAGGTAAAGGAGTAACTTTTTTCTCCATGATTATCTATCTCCCCAACTACAATATTTTCTGTAAATTCCATTCCCTCAAGAGCACTTTCTGGCACCTTTATCCCTTTGCAAACGCTCTTGCCATTCGTTAAATATGTCGCACACACCCAATCATACTTTTCCTTCCATTTTTTATGCCTGATCAGTGTGGCTTCGCAATACGGACAATGTAAAATCCCGCTGAATGGATAAGTTTTTCGTTTCCTGGATGCCCTCAATATTTGCGCCTTCTCCCAGTCCTCTTTGGATGCAATCGCTTCATGGTCGTTCCTAATATAGTACTGTTCTATTTCTCCACGATTCGGTTGCAGCTTCCCTTTGTATTCGGACACAAACTTTTTTTGAAGCAAGCAGTCGCCTTTATACTTTTCATTTGAAATTATTCTAATAATCCTTTGTCCCGACCACTCGTAGTCGTTGTCTGTAGGTATTTCCAGGGCATTAAGCTCTTTGGCAATTCTGTAAGCGGACGTTCCTTCTAAATATCTTTTGTAAATTAACTTGATCACTTCCGCCTCTTCTTTCTGAACAACCAATTTACCGTCTTTATCCTTTACATATCCCATGAACCTGTTCGTATCAAGAAGCACTACTCCTTGCTTGAACTTTTTTCTCATAGACCATTTTGTGTTTTCAGATATATTTTTCCGTTCTTCTTCAGCAAAGGATGCCATTATGGTCAGCATTACTTCTCCGTTGGCCGTTGATGAATTTAACTGCTGCTCCTCAAATTCTATAGCGACGCCTAGTTGTTGCAATTCCCTAACATATTTCAGTACAATTCTCGTGCTGCGGGCAAATCTTGATATTGATTTTGTTAAAATCAGATCTATCTTTCCAGCCCTAGCATCTGCCATCATACTCTGCAGTCCTTTTCTGTTTTCCTTTGACCCAGAAACCCCGGTATCACAATAAATGCCGCAATATTCATAATCAGGATTATTCCTGATCTTGTTTTCATAATATAATCTTTGATTATCCAAGGACCCTAATTGCTTGTCGTGCAATGTTGATACACGAATGTATGCGCATACTTTAACCTTTTTTTCTTCATCTTTTGGTTCAATCTTTTTTACTCGCATACTGCTTACGCTCCTGTTCCAACAAATCAAAGAGGTCCTTTTCAGTTAAACGGTACCGTTTTTCATCTCTTACGGTTACTTCTTCAACAACTGTCGGCTTGCTAATGTTTTGTTTCTTTATCCAATCGTCATCTATCCTTACACCTTTGCAAACATTTTTTCCGTCTAAAATATAGGTACTGCAAATCCATTGTACTTTTTTGTCATAAACATATCTTCTCCGCAAATTTTTCCCGCAATATGGACATACCAACATGCTAGTTTGTGGATATCTGTTTTGATATTTATCAAGATTTTCATAGTCGATTCCTTTTTTCTTAGCGTGTTCCTTCATAAGAAGCTGGACTTTTTCCCAATCCTCCGGAGCTATGATAGCTGGATGGTTCTCACTAATATAATAACTTTGCAATTCACCACGATTTCTCGTAGTCTGATGTCTTTTCCCTTCAGGCGTATAATACTTTTGCAAAAGGTAATCTCCCTTATACTTCTCATTAGTTAAAATCCCTTTGATAGTACTATCACCCCATTTAGCATCCGTTATTGTCGGTATTTTTTCACGGTTAAGCTCCTTTGCTATCTTGAAGAAGCCCATTCCGTCCAGATACATTTGAAAAATTTTTCTTACTAAAACTGCCTGTTCCTGATTAATGACCATATCGCCATATTCGTCCAAATCATAACCGAGGAACCGGGTTGTATTAATCATAATGTCTCCTCGTTCAAATTTTTTCTGGATAGTCCATTTCAAGTTGTCTCTCATAGCCTTGCTCTCTTCTTCTGCAAAAGCAGCCATTGTAGTCATTAATAGTTCTCCCTCTTGTGACAATGTATTAATATTTTGCTCTTCAAAAAAAATAGCGATCCCTAAACTTTTTAGTTCTCTTACAACTTTAAGAATGGTTACGGTATTTCTTGCAAATCTTGATATAGATTTAGTGATAATTAAATCTATGTTTCCATTCCGTGCTTCATCAAGCATTTTTTGAAATCCAGGTCTATTTTCCGAATATCCCGATATTCCTTGGTCAGTATATACTCCGACAAATTCATAACTTGGATTTCTTGCTATGGCATTTTTATAATGGGTCTCTTGATTCTCAAGCGAACGGCCTTGGCTTTCTTCATCCGTTGAAACCCTTGCATAGGCGCATACTTTTAGTTTATTCACCTTCTTTGGTTCTATCGCTTGAATTGCCTTTACTCGCATCTAGTGTTCTCCTCCTTGGTTTTGCAATTTTGCAGCGGTTTCTTTGCGAACCGCCACTTCCCAAAACTGCTTATTCACAGATTGGTTGGCACATACGACTTCGAATCTGCCTAAATCCCCTACAATGATTGTTTCTTTAGAAACTGGTACCCCTAAAATTGAGCGAAACATAAACATTCCTTCCGCAAATTCATCGCCTATTGCTTTCCAATAAGCCCTAACGGTAGCCAGAATATCTTCACCATTACTGAATATTCCCTTTCCGATTATGTCGATCGTCGAGTTTGAAATTAAGGCTTTCATAGAAATCCTCCTTCCTAATTTTGTAACACCATATATCACTCTACAAGCTTGATAAGTCAAGCAATACAACCGTTTCCAGGCAATAAACAACCAGTCTGCCCAAACAGAAACCCTTAAAAAATATAGGTCGGACAAATTGTTATCTGCCCGACCTGTATCTTAGATTTTCTTTGCGTAGTATCCGCCGCCTTAATAGCGCCACACATGCTTGACCTCCCAGCCGGAGGTCTTTATTTTTCCCTTTGCCAAATCCTCCGGCACTAGATGCACTTCAGCAGCCAAGGCCTTATTCGAAGCATAATTTCGTTGCACACCCACCGGAATATAGACATCCCCACTGTGGCTACCTACCCCTGCGGAAAGCTCCCAAGACTTGTCCAGGTTGATCTTCAGTACATCCACCTTGTAGTCCGTATCGTTTTTGACCACTGCTGTCCGGTCGGTCTTTTCCAGCACGGCAGGCGGCAAGGTTACATCCTGCTTATTGATCCTTTCCGCCACCTGCGCAGCCGCAACCTCTAGCGATGGCGCGTTTACGGTAAAACTGGCAACAGGCGGCTTAGCTTTCAGTTCATCATAAGCCGCCTGCAGTTCCTTAGCGTTCTTCTGTGAGATGTGAAGGGCTTTGCCAAGTTCCTGTGCCTGCTCCAGCTGTTCCTGCTGCAGCACCACTGCCTGTCGGTACTGTTCCTCTACTTTTTGGGTACGCTGCCAAAACCAGAAAAGCATCGCGCTTATTGATAGGAAGAAAACAGCGAGCATGATCATCCATTTGTTTTGCTTAAAGGCAGTTATCCACGTTTGGAACACCTGGATCATACCTCATCCCTCCATCGCTGCAAAATAATCAGTCACTCCCCGCGCAATCGCTCTCGCATACCGGTCCTGCCATGCTGCGTCCGCCAACAAGGCTACTTCCTCATCGTTTGAAATGAACGCCATTTCCACCAGACAGGCAGGAGCGTTGGTATGGACCAAGACATAGAAACGCGACTCTTTATCGGGATCGCCATCAGAGTAATCCGTTCTGCCGGCCCGATCGGGAAACTCGGCAGCAATTTGCCCATATAGGCATGTCGCAAGTTTATCCCCGAGTGTATTTCCCTGCGAGGTCCAAACCTCATAGCCTTCCGCACTCGGGTTTGATGCGCTGTTGCAATGAAGAGAAATAAAAATATCGGCGCTCCAGCCATTTGCCAGAGCCGTCCGATAGCTTAGATCATCCGTTTCTGCTTGCTCCCATTCGGTCCGGGTCAGTTTCACCTCATACCCTACATTAGATAGGTAGTTTTCTACTAGCCGCGAAATCATCAGCGCAACATCCGCTTCCTGTAAGCCCGTCGTTTCATTTACCGCGCCAGGATCAATATTTCGGCCCGCATGCCCAGGATCGATTACCACTTTCATATTCAGCATCTCCCTTCGTTCACTTTATTACCCGCTTCTTTTCTGCATATTTTCAGCGTCATTTTATGCAGAAAGAAAAATCAATAGGCAGATCAAACCGGCCGTTATGGTTCTTTTCGGAGAGACTCCTTTTCGCTTCTTAGCTGCACCAGTTTATCCCGAATGAAAGCGGGAATATACTCGCTATACCCCATACGATCCAAGTTTTCAACGATGCTCAAACCTTCATTACCCAGGTACGCAAAGATGACCATGGACCTGCAGGTGCTAACTCCAAATATGCTGACATCAATCCAGTGAGCCAAAATGACTATCAGCAGCATAACAACCTTGCGCTTTATCCCCTCAAAGCCTTTTTTACTATTGAGCGTAGCCGTCTTCCACGCCGCAATTAATCCTGTCACATAATCAAGTACAACAAAAATGAGAAGTGCCGTAATCAACTTGTCGACACCGCCGACAAGAAAGGAAAAAGCTGCGCCTATGGCTGAAAACAAAGCCATGATGCGCAGCTCTATTTGAGTATACTCAATCATTTCTCATCCCCCCTTTATATCAAACATAAAACTTTTAATGATCGGTTTCATAACCCAGCATACTGTTAAACACTATTTTGCCAGCCAGGCATTCCCATGATAAACATAATCTCTTGCGTCAGCAACCGACCAAAACCACATGCCCTCAAACGGAGCAATAAAGCGCCAAGCGCCGCCGATAAACCATGCGATTTGATTTTCTTTCCCTATCCATGCACCAGTCGCGGTTGTGGTCACAATATATGCATCACTCTCGGCTGGCGACGCCGGCGGAATATTCGTTCTGCCCTTTATCACCGGCTGCACCAGTAAATCAATGAGATTCAGCGCATCATTATGGATTACTTCCTTTTGCGCTTGACTGGCAATGATATAGGGAAGCCCCAGTCTTGGCGTGTTATTTGTACTCACAAAATCTCCTCCTTTACGACTCCCCGGCCATACACTTCAGACATCTGATAAATCCGTACGCGCACCACTGCTTGTAAACTGCCAAAATCGGCGATTTGCTCGTTGGCTGAATACACGGCTTTAGGCTCGTTTACGGTTATGGTTCTTTTGATGTTCCCATCCGCTGAAACTACATCCACCTGATACGTCTCACTATTCTCACCCACCGGCACATCCGTGTATGGCTTCCAATCGCCATTCATTCTTGCGCGGCGAACCCATGAAACTGTTAAAGAACCCGTCCCATCTTTGAAACCACTAACATGGCAAACCGAATAGGGCCTTGCCCCAAGCCCATTCAGGTTAACCGTATAGTCTCGATATTTCTCATCAGTTATCGGCAAGGTAGACGGTCCTATCCGATAAAGTTTGTCCATGTGCCACTCTGATGTCGGAAAAGAAATCGACTGCAGCGAATTGAGCATAAGAAACGGTTCATTGGCAATATGACAGCCGACTTCATGTTCCGTGCCCAGCCTGCCGCGCAATAAGCCTGACAACCGGTAGGTATTAGCGGCAATTAGAGAAGCCTGCTTAAACTGCACAATCTCCGCACCAATTAATGCGGCATTGAAATAATTTAACACATCCCCAGCGGGGCGGCTCTCCAGCGTCCCATGGCTAAGTGTAACGTCTACAGTAGACGCTTCATCCCATGTAACACTGTTGCCAGGCGGTAGGACGGTTATGGTTGTCCCAACAACAGCATTCTGTGTCACTTGCCCAACATAGCTCCACGTTCCGCCGCCATCATTGGATCGAAATAGGTTAGCGCCATAGAAGGCGCCGTCTGAGGTGCAAGCTGCGAACATCCGCTCAGCAGACGTTTCGCTGGGAAGAAGAGGCAAATCGAATAAGGATATGGACACATTCCCCGGAGCAGGGGGAATCGAGGGATTTGTTTCAGAATCCACCACTCTGCCAACAGAGGTGTATACTTGTTGGGTGGTAGCTACCGCTTCTATTTTTATTAATCCAGGCTTTCCATACGTTGTTTTGGTAATCATGAAATTTTGCTTTTGTTCCTGAATAGGAACTTTTAATATATCACCCGGCAATAACCAACCAAATTGATTGGAAAGTGTCAGGGACAATGTTTTTCGATTCTGCCACTCTTCAAACAACCGCACTTCAGCAAGTTCTTTAGCATCGGTATCTGCCAGAACCATTTGAACACTGACGGTCTGCTCATTTTTACTCTGTGTAATTTGTCTGTAGGCTGACATTGTTCCCTGCTGATAGTCCTTGTCTTTGGACAAATAGTTAATGGTTAGTCTGCGCGGCAGCTCACGTTCATCTTTGTATTGCAGGGTATATGGCTCATTAGGAGGAGACGTTTCATAAGCTCCTAAATATTCATCCGGTATTTCATAGACGGTATTTGCATATCTCCGTTTAAAAACAATCTTGCCGCTACGCTCAATAGCATCAAAGAGAAATACGGCCTGCAGTTGTTCAATGATACTCCTTCGCGTCTGGTCTCCGGCGGAAGCAATTCCGGCTATAGCAAGTTCCTCAAGATCTGACGCATCAATATCGGTATAATTTAATCCCGCACTAAGCGAGACTGTTTCCACCAAAGCTTTTACATTATTGATCTGCCTAATTACTTCAAAACTGAATGACGGTATACGGTTGCCGAAATCGCCAATGGCAAGATCTTTAAAGACAATATAAGCTAACCCACGGAAGGCAGGAACATTTCCCGCACCTTCTACCGCTTCCATCCAGCTGTCTGGAGTTTGCGTATCGCCGCCAAGGTAGACAGTATGCTGATACTTTGCCAAGTCAACCAATTTACCATCAGCCCAAACGCGTCCGATCGCAGTTATTGGCCCCTGGCAAATACCCACAGCAAAACTGACAGTATAAGAATACGTAGTAGTTGTTACGCCCCCTCCGCCGCCCTTACCGCCTTGTTTTTCTGTTTTTGTATGCTCCACAAATTTGGTAGACCATATTACATTGCCTGTCGAGCGGCAGGTCCCAAGAATCAGAGGAATTGGTGCGCCGTAGGAAGCAGTCTGCATCTGCAAATCACTCATTTTGCCGACTTCCTGCGTAACGTGGGGGCCAAAGAGTTTACTGTCAATATAGCCGCCCAGCATTGTTAAAGCAGCGCTCCAAAAGGCATTGGCAGGAATGGTTGCTAAAAGTAGAGTCGCCATTAGTCCAGAACTCCAGGATAGGAGAAAGCAAAACGCAGTCGCTTTTTCCAAGCATCGTCCAAGCGGGTTTCAATGACTTGTCCAATATCCTGATAGCTATGAATAAAGGTATCAGGGGAAGTCAATATGCCAACATGGCTAGCCGGATGATCATAAAACCCAAAAACAAGCACATCTCCCGGCCTGGCTTCGTCCTTTCTGATTTCCACCATGTGTCTTTTCGCTTCAGCATACAGGCGTTCTTCTTTTTTGAATAAGTGCCAGGTAGCGGGATAATCAATAGCAATATTGACGTCTATCCCTGTAAGCTCGCGATATACACCGCGCACTAGGCCGACACAATCACAGGCAACTTGCTTTAAGCTGGCCTGATGCTGCCATTTCGTCCCCAACCATTTTTTTGCTTCTATAATAATGTCTTGTCGTTTCATCTCTATCCACTTCCTCCCCACCTCAAATTCTCTGGATTATTCGCCTGACTTTCCGGAACAGTTGCTGAGTCTTGCTTTCCGGGATAGGATGCCATTAAGTCATTACCAGGAATAAATGGCTCTCCCCGAAAATTAAAAACGTTGCTGAACCTTGTTTTACAAGTAGAAAAATTCCCGTCACACCCCGCGGAAACAGAAAACGTGTCTCCGACTGCAAAACTTAAGACCGGCAAGAACAGTGAAATGCTGCCGCCGGCTTGGCTATATTTTTTAACTTCCATTTCTTCGCCGGTTCGGTCAAAACGAATCACGCCATAACTAAAATAATCATCTTCTTGCGTGAGATTGGTTGAAAAAGAACCATCCTGGGAGATTGAAGTTACCGTACCTGTAAAAGTGTAGGCGGCTTTATTCAAATCGCATTGACTGTCGCCAAACTGCGCCCGGCATTGTTTTTGATACGCTAATCCCGCTGCTTGTTGATAAGCTTCCAGCAAACCGCGAACTTCGGCCTGAAAACCGTTTTTCCCATGTGAAATACGGCCAATGGTACCCCGTCTCAGAAACAGCACAGGATCGGTCACCTTTGCCCAATTACATAAAAAAATCTCGACTTCGGCGAAGTCAAAACGTCCGTTTGCTATATCGGTCGTTTTAATACGGTCGCTGTCGAGCATGCCAGTTACATCAAGATTATCGGTTGCCATATCGTTTGTTGTATCCACAGCAGTTGGCTCAAAGCCGCTGCTCGCCTCGTAGGTTATGTTATTGATAACAAGGTCTCTGTCATGGTTAGTAAATCCCATAACCTCGCCATCTTGCAACGTTAATTTCCAACACCAGGCAATAGTAGTCACATCGGTTTGCATCCACGGTATTCCCGGGGGTTGCAGAATCCTCCGAAGTAAATACATTACGCCAGAAAATTGTTCCAGAGTCACATTCTTAATGCGAAATAGATCAGCGACATATGACAGCAATGCACTTGAGTTAATATTTCTGGTACCTATGACTCTAAGTCCGCCTGGAAGCCAACTCCGTTTGAGATCATGAATATACGCGGTCTGCGTTTGAGTATTGATAAAACGGGTGCCTTTAAGCGCTAAACCGCCAGACAGCCAGTTGCGTTTTAAGTCAGATACATTAAAGCTTGATACCTGCGTATTAATATTTCTGGTTCCCCGAACGGCAACGCCATCAGTAATCCAAACCCTTTTCAGGTCGTGTTGATATTCCGTCTGCGTATTCGTATTTATATTGCGCCGCCCACTAATAGTTAATGTCGTAGCCAAACCATTTCACCACCCATACTAAACAGCCACTTCGATAAAAGATAAAGTGAAGAAATCAGTTATGCCTGTTGTCAGAGTTGAGTTGCCGCTTGCAAGCACCAGAAAGGCAACATTCGTATTACCAACAGTAATTCCGCTATAAAAACTGCCATTCGTAAATGAATTGGCAGTCCAACCTGTATTGGAATACATAGACGCCGCGGAAGTAAATATGTCGGTATTGGTTGTTGTACCGCGAAGAATACAAAAAAACTGCGGAGCAGGAGTCGTAATCTTTACAGATTGGGCGTTAAAACCCGCATCACACCTCAGACACAACGGAATAACAGTAAAGCCAGTCGAGCCGAAGTTGCTGGGAAACATAATTCCGTCCGCAATGAGCGTATCTGTTGTCGCAAGTACGCCGTCTGTGCCTCCGGGAGTTCCATTCATATATACGTTTAAATGTGCCATTAGACTTTCCACCCCCACGCCACGAGTTTAGACGTCACATCAGGCGAGTTCGTGTCGCTGCCCGAACAAGAACCTGAAATCGTAATGGGTTGGTTGACATCGGTAACAGTAGCAAGTAATAAACAACCGATTGAAGAATGATATCCGTCATTCGCACCAACATTTGATGTCAGACCAAAATTAGCAGAGTATGCTCCGCGCACCTGCACTTGCACCCAATGCCAAGTCTCTCCGGCATCGGCCCGAATATGAATGCTGCGTGACTTGGAAACTGTAACGCCTGCTGCCGGATACATTCCGTCAAAGATTAAGGGGTTGGTCATATCGCCGTCAGATAAAAGCGTCCCATTTTGAGCACCGGTTGTACCGCCAACATAAAAATGCAATCCCATAAAATCTCCTTTCTTACACAGGAGCATAATAATCTACTTTTAAGCTCCATACAGTATCGCCATAATCTTCGTCTTGTTCTGCAATGCTTTTTATATAAAACAAGCTATTATTCGTTCCCACAGTTAAAAGAAAAATCGCTTTTACCCAGTGAACACTATCTATCGATAGCAGTATCTTACCATTGTCTGAGGCAATTTGAACAAGATAACAAGCGGCAGTGGTAGCCCGAGCAGCTAAGGGAACAACATTTGATTCTGCACCGCGATTTAATTCGAGTAGTATTCGATTGCCACCAACTGCTGTTTCAGTAACCAAATCTCCATCCGTACCGCCAGGCATTACTGAGCCGTTATAGATGTGTATGACAGAAGCTGCCGTTGTCATAAATCTCTCCTATACTCGTATTTCAACCATCGGAATATTGTCCCAGCTATAAATGTCCCACTCCTTAATGGATAGCGGGCAATGATCAGTGTCAAAACGAACAGGCACATCAAACTCATAATCCGCAGTGATAATACCCCCTGTATCTGGCGCTGCGGCAAAGGTGACAATCCCGGTCGTGAAGTTTACCGACCATCCGTCAGTCTGTTCAGCACCATCCAGATATACCCTGACCGTCCCTGTCACTGGCTTTCGGATTTTTCTTACCTCTGTATATCCGGCATCATCAATGTAGGTTTTTATTAGTTGAAAGGTTATCGTTTTTCCGTCGCCTACACCAACCAGTTCTCTTTTTCCCGTAAAGTCAAGCCAATCCTTAAAGCGAAAGCCATACGCTTTGCCGCGCCGCGCACGGAAGAAGGCGAGCAACCTTCTCATTTGGTTTTCATTTTTAACACCATGCGCGGCTTGGTACTTACATTTTGCCTGGGACCAATTGATATTACGCTGCTCATAGCCTGAACCGGTCATGACAACATCGGTAGAATACTCCGGACCGCCAGTTACGCCATAGGAGATATCGGGTGGAAACTGCACTTCATGAAAAGCTTGCATTTTAGAGATTTCTCCTTCCCAAAGCAAAAGCGGCGTTAGCTTCTGCCATGATTTGTGACTGGCTGCGGCGGAAACTGGAAGCATCCGGTGTCGTGATGTTCATATTAATAATCATAGGTCTGGTATTGTTTGCATCGGCACGTAACATTTTCTTAGTTTCCGCTGCGGTAAATACATGGCCGCCCCGATTAAAATTAATAAGTTCAGGCCCTTTTTCCCCGACTAAGGCAAGGCCGCCGGGATAGTTGCCTCCGGCAGCATATTGTCCGGGAATTCCGGAAATCCCACCTCGTGTTTTTGCGGGTGCAAATGATGGAAACAAAGACATGATAATTTGGCTTGCCAGCCACTGCGCCGCCATATCCGCAATCATTTTCATAATCCTTTTGCCTAAGTCTTGCCAAGCTTCCCCTATGGATTTTGTACCGGTAATAATGTCTGAGAAAAAGCCTTTCAGGCCATCGTAAGTACCGGCCATTTGCTGAGCCATAATCTCCATGGAGGATTCATGAGACCCTTTCCAAACTTCATAATACGCATCAATATATTGTTGTTTTCCTGCTAAGTCTTGTGCGAACATCGCCTGCTCGGTAGTTAGAAGCTGCTGGAATTTGGCGATGTCCCCGTCTGACCGCGCTCTGTCCAGTTCTTCCTGAAATTTCACGCGATCGTAGTGCAAATCTTTTATCCGCTGGTTTTTCTCCGCTTCAATGGCCACCTGTTCTGCAGCTGCCTGACGACTAAAATCCACCATGCCCGTTTCCGTAATGTTAAACTGAATTCCATTGGCTTCCCAAGCCCTCCGAAATTGCTCCTGTTGGGCGGCTGTGCCGGCGGAATACTCCAGTGAAAGGTCCCGGTATTTTTTCCGCACTTCATCTATTTGCCGCGTCGCATCGGTTGCGATGTCAAACTTCTGCTTATCGACGCCAGTCAGGCCAAGCCCGCCGAGCTTATCGGAAAGACTCCGGGCTAGGTCAGCCGCCTGATCGGCAATCCGGTTGTTCTCCTTTTGCTCATCCAGCAAAATCTTTTTCTTTTTGGCGGCGTAGATTTCATTCAGACGCATGACATCGCGCTGGTAGTTTTCATTGGCATCCTTGGATTCATTTAAGGTTCCCATTTCATCGTTATACCAGGCATCGAGGGCATCTATTTGTGTAGCGGTAAGCTGCAGCCATTCTCTTTCGATCGCCTTGCTGGCCTGCTCCGCTTTTTTCTGCAGCTTCTCGTAGTCTTTCGCCGCTTGATCGGCTCCGCTACCGCTCACCGGGGATGTGATACTTTGAACAGCATTCGTCAGCCCTGTAAATTTTGTATTGGGCTTCGCCATCTGGGGAAGCAGGGCGGATATATCCTTGCGGCTAAAACCAAAGCTGAACTTGCCCGCTGCTGCGCCGATTTTACTGATCCCTTCCGTGACCTTGTTAAACCAGTTTCCCACTGAATCGGGAACAAACTGCTCAAAAAAGCTTTTGAGCGGGCTTAGCTTATCTACAATCCAGTTGATGCCCTGCGCAACCAGTTCTTTGATGCTGGCCCAGGCACCATCGATGAAGTCCACGATGCTGTTCCATACACTGGAGGTGGCTTCGCCAGCCGCGTTCCAGCCGTCGCCGATGAACTGGACTACCGCACTCAACGCATCTTCAACAAGGCCGGTTATCCAGTTCCAAGCCTCGGATATAGCCTTTACAATGCTGTTCCAAATACCAAGCGTGAAATCGCAAACCGCATTCCAGGCATCGGTAATAGCAGTCGTTGCTAAGGTTACACCGGCATCTACGGTATTGTTAATCGCGTTCCAGGCATCGGTAAAGATGGTTGTAATCGTATCCCATAAAGCGCTGAACAATTCGGATAGTGGCTCCCAATTGGTCCAGATTTCGTACGCCAGCAGCCCTACCGCGGCTCCCGCTGCAATAAAGGGTAGTAGAGGGGCCAGTGCCGTCCAGGCCGCAATCCCAAATGCCACAAGCGCTGGAACTGCCGCTCCCAATAACGCGCCGGAAAGGACAAACACCGAGGCGATGACCTCTGGCGGGATCATGCCTTGCAGAGCTTCTTTCAGCCCGAGCGCTTTGACTGCCGCAGCAAATTGCGACAACCAGTCTGCAATGTCTTGCAGCTTTTCGACAAGGTTTAGGTTCTTCGCGATGCTGTCGCCGATTTCGACCATGACCATGCCCACATTGTCTTTGATGGTCGACATGAGTCCAGGGATAGTCTTGCTCATGGCTTCCATGCCGCCCTGGAACTTGGACTGCATGCCCATTAAGAGCGCGTTGATACCGGTGGTGCTGTCAATCGCACCTTGTTCGGCCATTTTCATCGCGGTGGGGATGTCCGTGCCAATGGCATCCGCTAAAAACTTCCAGGCCGGCACACCGGCTTCAGCAAGCTGCATCATTTCTTCCGCCGATACTTTTCCTTTGGCTTGCATTTGGCCGATAGCATTGGTTAAGCGGCTAATGCCCTCCTGCCCAATCCCCAACATCGCTGCCGCGTCCCCAATGGCTGCCAGCATCGGAATAATGTCTTGCGACGCAAAGCCGAAGGCCAATAGTTTTTTCGATGCAGTCAAAAGACCTGGCAATTCAAAAGGGGTATCCGCCGCAAACGTGGCCAGATCGGATAGCATTTTTTCCGCTGCCTGCGCATCGCCGAGCAGCGTCGTGAGTGCTTTTCGGCTGGCATCCATGTCGCCCGCTAATTTGATGCTGGCAACGCCAAATGCGCCAAGGGCTGCGGTTGCGGCGGCTAGGCCGGTGGCAATGCCTTCTGACGCTGCCATCGCTTCTGAACCAAGCCCTTTGCGCAAGGCGCGCCTGGTGCTCTCCCATTTTTTTAGAAAGTCGCTGTTATCACCGCCAATAAAAATTGTCATCGCTGCATTTCCGGCCATCGTCTCACCCCTCTTTCGCAACAAAGCTTTACATATATAAATTGACTTTCATGCTCGTTTTTCTTGAAATATGTGCATGAAAGTCAACAACCGCATAGTAGCAGCAGCAACTCGTTATCCTACTGTAGATAGCAAGTCTTTCATTTCTGCCCTAGCTTGATCTTTCGTTTTTACCTGCTTTTCTTTCGGTTCCTGGCCGAGCAGCATGCCCACCGTAACCGGCTTTTTCAAGTCGCGCGACGTGCAGGTATTAATAATGGAAGCGACAAAACCCGCCGTAGCTATCTGCTCCTGCTTGGTTCGCCAGTGATAGCCGTCCGCCAGCTGCTTAAATTCACCGAAGGTTAACCGTCCAAATTCCCACGGTTTTAGCTCCAAAGGTCCATACGCCACTGGTGCGGCCTGGGCGATCCACTGGGCTACGGTGGTTACTCGTTTCCCTCGTCAGGCTCCTCTTGTGAAGTTTCTTCGCCGGCTAAGCTCTCGCCCATAATCTTCGAGGCTTTGATGGCTTCACCAATCTTGCCAGCCATTTCGCCAAAACTCCCGCCGGCTTCCATATATTCTTGCATCATCAACCCTACCCGCTGCAGGGTGATCCCTTTTTCCGCATGCTTTAAGCCGCCCCACAGCAGAATGCGGATCGCCGAAAACCCCGCCGCCATGGGATTGCTCATCACATAAAGCAAGGATTTTCCGCCCATCAGTTCTTCCATCTCTGCGGCGGCATTAATATCGTAGCGAAGGCGGCGTTCCTTGCCGCCCATCGTAATAAACACAGGTCCTGTCATTCTCATTCCTCCATGATTCCCATAGTAAAACAGGGTGCCCAGTCGTTATGCTGCGCACCCTGTTATTTATGCTGCCGGAGCTACTCCCGCGGTCGTGTTGGCCGAAGTAGGAGCCGCCGACAAACCGGCACACGTTCCATTGGCAATAGCAACATTAAGCGTGCTGTCGTTGGCCACTGCCGTTAAAGCAGTCAGCTCGACCATGGTTCCATAGCCGCCCACACTGAATTTCGCGGTTACTGCGCTGTCCGCCGCCAGTGCTTCACGGGCTTTTTGCGCTACTACGGCCGCCGAATCATTGAGCGCCGCAGCTACACTGATGGCTTTGGGCGAACCGGTCATTCCAGCAGCAGTAATTGTGAAGGTGGCATTGCCGGCGGTCGTAATGGTACCAACAACTTCAGCAGTTTCCACCTGTTTGGTTCCGTTTACTTCTTCCGGCGCTCCAGCACCGGCCAAGGTAATTTTATACGTTGCCACGCCGTCATGCGGGGATTCCTCACTCAAATCGGTAATAGCCGCATAACCCTGGAACTTGGAGCCATCTTTCCTGACATACCGCACATGCACCAATTCCCTGTTGGCAAATACCGTAAGCAGCTTGGCCCTGCCGGCATCAATGCTTAAGCCGGAGACATCGGTAAGCATCACTGCATCAGCGTCAATGCTCCAGGACATCATGCCGGGCACACTAGTTTTCCAGGCTCCCGACTGTTTATTGGAGGCATCAATTTGCTCCGCAGTCAAACTCAAGGTTGCGCCCCGCTGTCCGCCAATCACCGTCCAAACCGGAGTTTCTTTCGTCCCTGTATTTACTTTTAAGAGAAAATCCACGCCATCGCTTGGAATTAAAGCCATTTATCATCACTCCTTGGTATCAATAATCGTAAACTTAAAGGTTAACGTCGCTTCACGGTGTGTTTCCAAACGTTCTACCATATGGCTGTCCACGCTTGAAAGCACCACTTCCCACGCATCCGTTAACGCCAATGGCTGCGTCTGAATTGCCGAAATGGCAGCATCGCAAAGCAACGCCACTTCTTTATCTCCCTGGTACTCGCTGAAAACCTTAAGGGTGGCCATAACCTCTGCGCCGCACACCGTTTTTGTGCCCCAGCTCTGCGCAGTCGTATCGGTCATCACCACATACGGCGCTTTCTTGCCGGCAGGGACATAATCATAGACGGCAACGTTCATCTGGCTCCGCAGCCGTTCATGTATCGCCTTGTTGAGCGGCGATACCGGTGAGCGCTTCACCGTCTCACCTCATTTCGCACTGCTGAACGGATCTTCTCCTGAATTCCCGGTAGTAGCTCCCGTCGCGCCCGCTCAGCAAAATGCTTGCCCTTCACGCCCCGTTTGGTGCCGTACTCCTGTAGCGGGGCATGCGGCGCTTTGGCCCTGACCATGCGGGAAATTCCATACTTGCCTTTGCGGTTGACTATACTTTTTCTCAATAGGCCGCTTTTGACCGGTGCCAAAGAGCGCTCACGCTTACGGATTTCCTTGGCTCCCAGTTCTGTTTCCTTTTCAATCGCCTGACTGACATTGGTAGAAATGAGATCACCAAAGGAAATACATTGATCAATCCCTGTAAACCTAATCGTCGGCCGCATCGGCTACCACCTCCCTGCATTCCAGTCTTAAAAACGCATGCTTTTCTTCCACATCAATAGGCGGGCCGATCTGCTCAAAGATACGACCGCCGTATTGAATCCGGTCCGTAACCGCCACATCGCGACGATAGCGAATGATGATGCGATGCAATATCTCTGGCACCATTTGCTCGTATTGGTCCGTTGTTTTAGCGGTTACGGCTATGACTTTAGCCCAGACGATTGAGCGGGGGGCGTAAGCAGTCGCATAGCCGCCCTGTCCGTCAGGCACTTTGGTTTCCTGCTGCAGCGTAATGCGGCAGTTGAGTTCTCCTGGATTCATAACATCACCTACCAAAGATGCGCACGATACGGCGAAAGAAGAACATATACCACATTGGGAATATCTTCGCCCACACGCTGCTCATAAAAATGTCCGATTAAAATCAGCAAGGCTTGTTTAACGGGAGTTGGCGTTTCACTGGGCAGCGGCGCTTGCAGATAGTTTTCCGAGTGAGATATCGCCGCGGAAAGCAAGGCGGTGAGAAGGGAATTTTCCTCCTCACCGTCAATGCGCAGGTATTCCTTTATTTCCGTCAGTGTCAGCGGCTCAGCCATTGGTTTGTTCCATAAGGCCCGCGGCTTTTAGCTTAGCCAGAAGCGAATTGAAGTCCGTCACCAGCCCCGCTATGGTAGTCGCCGTACTGTCAGCCTGAAACGCGGCTGGCGTAAAAAGGCCGACCACCTGCCCGCCCGCCACAATCTCCAGGGTGCCGCCAATTACGGTTCTCTCCCCGCCTTGCTCCGTGTAGTTTTTGACGTTACTCATCGTTTTTCACCTACGCCTTCATTTGCAGCACTTTAATGGCTTCTGCAAGAATCAGCTTGCCGTCAACACGCTGGGTGGCTTTAAAGCCGACTTGTCCCGTAGCGGCAAAGAGTTCATTGAGCCGCTGGAAAGCCCGCCCCTGACGATCCGCAACCCAGTAGTAGCTGAAGTCGCCAAAGGCGATGGTTTTAGCAACTGCCGCAATGCCCGGAACATAGACAGAGGTCTTTAACGGACGGTTCAAGATCGTATCCGGCTGGCCTGCGGTTACTGAAGGCTGCCAGAGGTACTGGCCGTTTCCGTCCTTCAGTTTGCGAATGGACTTGACGGTCGCGTCATTGGTGACGAATACGGCATTCTTGCGGTACGGCGATTTCAGGGAGTAGAACAGGTCCATGATTTCGTCGATAGTGATGGCCGTTGCGCTGGCGGTTGTAACGCCTACTCCGGCACCGCCAGTTGCATTGAAAATGCCGGTAGGTTTTCCGGTGCCATCACCGACAAAGAAGGCTTCCTCCTCTTTTGCGCCAATGCGCCGCGCAAACTCCTTGGCGATGTATTGCTCCAGGTTAAACACGCTGTCGTTGAGGAGTTCTTCGGACACCTTGATCATAGTGGCCAGCTTATAGGCTCCAATGGAAACCTGCCCGAAGGCGTCGTCGGCTTCGGGGATAACCCCTTCTTCATCCACCCAGGAAGCGGTCCCCTTGGTAGCGACCACCGGAATTTTCCGATCTCCCGAGGAGGTGGTGATGATTGTCGCCATTTGCCGGAAGATGTTTTCCTCCTCCAAGGCTTCCACGAGGGTGCGCTCAAATTCATCAGGTACAAGGTAACCTCCCTCAGAATCCGTTCCTACCTGCAGTGCATTTTGCACATCAAAGCTGTTTTTGTTCTTCATCGCTTTCCAGAAGGCCGCTTTGTACTCATTCGAAGCCCTGCCGGTTTTTCCCGTTTCCTGGTGCTGACTGGGCCTATTCGTAAGGGCGGCGCTGGTCGGTTTGGAAAGTTCAAGATCCAAAACCGCTTGGCGTTCCAGGCGATCAATCTCTTTTCCCAGGTTCACCACATCGGCTTCCATTTTTTCATAGGTGGCCGTGTCCTCGGCCGACAACAGTCCGTTTTCATTTCGCCGGGAATCTAAAAAAGCTTTGGTGCTATCCCAAAGCTTGGCGCGTTTCTCGCGCAGGTCCAATATTTTATTCATGATTTATTCCTCCCGTTTTGTTATTTCAAAAGTTCCAGCCTTGTCAGCAGTTCTTTATGCGTCGTCCCCGCCCGCGTAATCGGATGCTCCGGTTTTACCTTCGGAAGCTTTCGTAAAAAAGCGTTGGTAACGGTCATTTTGTCAAAAATAAAACCCTCTGACGCATCTGTGTTTTCAGGCGCGTAGAGGATTTGATCGGCAAAGCCTAGTTCCACCGCTTTTTGCGCGCTGAACCAGGTTTCCGCATCCATCATGTTCGATATTTTTGCTCTTGGCAGTCCTGTTCTCGCCTCATAGGCGTTGACGATGCTTTCCTTGACCTCGCTAAGCATCTTGATGCCGCTTTGGAGATCCGCGGCTTCGCCAAAAATAACGGTAGCCGGATTATGGATCATCATCATGGCCACCGGCGACATCACAATTTCATCACCGGCCATAGCAATCACGGAAGCAGCGCTGGCTGCGATTCCGTCAATTTTTACCGTAACCTTGCCCTCATATTCCTTGAGCATGGTATAGATCTGGCTGGCCGCAAAGACATCGCCGCCCGGAGAATTGAGCCAAACCGCGATGTCTCCAGTGGCTGCTGTAAGCTCGGCTTTGAATTTTTTCGGGGTGATGTCATCGTCAAACCAACTGTCCTGGGCGATGTAGCCGTCAAAGTACAAGGTGCGGCCCGCTTCATTTTTCACCCAGTTCCAAAATTTCTTCATTTGCTTCCCTCCAATCCCTTCGTATTGTTTTTGGCAAAAGCTCCTGCATCGGCAAGCTTGGTCATATTGCCATTGATGAGATATAAGTCTCCGCCAAGTTCAGCCGGTATCCGGTTGAGATTTTCCAGTTCGCGGATATCATTGCTGGACAGCCAGCCGTTTTGCCTGCCCACGGCGTAACCATTCATCCGGCTCTGGTAGTCTCCGCGGAGCAGCCCGTCCACGTTGAACTTCACGAAGTATTGCCGTTTTTCGCTTTCACTGAACAAAGCTCGTTGCAGGGACTGTTCCCAACGTACCACCCACGGGTCCAGGGTATACATGACAAACTCCAACGACTGCTGCTCAATGTTGGAAAAACTGGATTTTTCTAAGTCGCCGATCATATGGGGCGGGATGCGGAAGATACGGGCAATCTCGTTAATCTGAAACTTGCGAGTCTCCAAAAATTGCGCTTGCTCCGGCGGTATGCCGATGCTTTGAAACTTCATGCCTTCTTCCAGCACCGCTACTCGGTGAGCATTGCTGCTGCCCTGATACACAGCGTTCCAGCTTTCCCGGATTCGCGCCGGATCTTTGACTACCCCTGGATGCTCTAAGACACCACCGGGATTCGCTCCGTTGGCAAAGAACTTAGCCCCATATTCCTCTGTGGCGATGGCCATACCGATGGCGTTTTTGGCCATGGCAATGGGCGAATACCCGATGAGGCCATCAAAGCCAAGGCCGGGAATGTGGAGGACTTCGTAATTCTTAAGGAAATAGGATTGTCCGTCTTTTTCATATTGGTAGTACAGAATACCCTGGTCTGTCCGGTTGACTAGCATTTTATTCGGGAGCAGCGGATACAAGCCTACCACTCTGCCCCGGCCATCGCGGATGATCTGGGCATAGGCATTGCCCCATAATAAAAGATGACCCATCAGTGTTTCTCGAAACACAAATGAAGTCATCTCCGGATTTGGCTCGCTATGGAGCAAGTAGTATATGGGATGATCTGTTGCCTTTTCTTTGCCATTGGGTGCATACCGGTAGGTGTGCATTGGCAACGAAGCTATGGTTTCGGCCAGTATCCTGACGCAGGCATAGACCGCTGTTGTCTGCAGCGCCGTCCGCTCATTGACCGCCTTGCCGCTGGAGCTTGTGCCGAAGAAAAAACTGTAGGCACTGCCCCAGAAGCTGTTTTTCGGGCTGGCCCGCGTTTGAAATATTCTTGATAAAAATGGTATTTTCATGAGTCACCTCCGACCATAGGTGTAATAAATTATAGAAACAAAATACCTCTCTCGTCATACACGCTGGAATCATCGCTTTTATTCCTTATGCAACGGTCAATCGCCATAATGGCGGCAACAATGCCGTCTATCTTTTCTACAGACTTTTCCTTGTCCGGTTTGATGTTTCCGGCAGGGTCCTGACGCATAACCACGTTTTGCGCCATCCACTTAAGAACAGGATTGCCGCCGTGCTTGATATTACCGGCCATCAGCAGTTTGTAGAGCTCCTTGCTCGGCGGGGACATATCCTTATAGCCCTGGCCAAAAGGCACGACCGTAAATCCCATGCCCTCAAGGTTCTGCACCATCTGCGTAGCATTCCAGCGGTCAAAGGCAATTTCCTTGATGTGGTATTTTTCACCTAATTCCTCTATGAACTTCTCAATAAAGCCATAATGGACGACGTTGCCTTCGGTGGTTTGGAGGTATCCTTGACGTTTCCACACATCGTAAAGCACATGGTCACGGCGGCACCTCAGCTCCAACGTATCCTCCGGCAGCCAGAAGAAAGGAAGCACGATGTACTTCTCATCCTCCATGCGCGGCGGAAACACCAGGACGAAAGCGGTGATATCCGATGTGCTGGAAAGGTCAAGCCCTCCATAACATTCTCTGCCGTTAAGGTCCTCCATATCAATCAGGAGATTGCCCCGCTCATAGATGTGCTCCGGTATCCAGCACACCGTTGCCGAGGTCCAAATGTTAAGGCGGAGCTGCTTGAACACATTTTCCTCCGCAGGGTTTTCCAGCGCGTTCTTATACGCTTCACGGACACGGTCAATGGATATGGTGTGTCCAAGAGACGGGTTTGCCTTGTACCAGTTGGCTTCATCATTCCAATCGTCCTGTTCGGTCAGCCCATATACAACAGGATAAAAGGTGTTGTCCTTTTTTCGGCCATTCTTGATGTCCATAGCTTTGGCATGCAACTCATAGCAGATGCTGTTTTTGTCCGAACCAGCTGTGGTGATAATGAAGAACAACGGCTGTTCGCGGGCATCCCCGGAGCCTTTGGTCAGAACATCATACAGTTTGCGGTTCGGTTGGGCGTGGATTTCGTCAAAGACAAGGCCGGATACGTTAAGCCCGTGCTTGGTTCCGGTCTCTGCCGAAAGCACCTGGTAGAATCCTGCATTGGAATAGTTTACAATCCGCTTGGTGGCGGCAGTGATCTTCGACCGCTTCAAAAGAGCCGGTGACATTTGTACCATCTGCTTGGCCACATCGAACACGATGGAGGCCTGTGACCTGTCACAAGCGGCACCGTATACCTCGGCACTAGGTTCGTTGTCGGCATATAAAAGGTAAAGGGCAATGGCGGCTGCGAGTTCCGACTTGCCCTGTTTTTTCGGTATTTCAATATAGGCGGTAAGAAATTGCCGTTTGCCGTTCACTCCGACAATCCCGAATAGATCTCTGACAATCTGCTCCTGCCAAGGCAACAGCAAAAATTTCTTTCCCGCCCACTTCCCTTTGGTGTGGCGGAGGTTTTCAATAAAGGCAACCGCTCGGTCTGCTTTCGCCTGATCATAACGGGAAGTCGCAAGCATGAAGGGTGAAGGTGTGTATTGGTACGGCATCATTAACTACCTTCAAGCAGCTGTTCCATCTCATCGGTTGGGTCAAGAGAACCTTCACCCGCTATGATCCGGCTCCTTGCCGACGGCGTCAGACCGAACTGTTCACAGAACTTCAGCATGATTTTCAGGTTGGTCTGGGCAATGGATACCTGTGGCACCTGTTGCAGATAGCCGTTTGGGGTGCGGATCATCGCGCCGTGCTGGGTGATGAATTCCTCGGCTTCCTTCCAACGGGCATAAGCCTGGCAGTAACCCGCAAAGGCCGCCATATCCATTTCAGTCAGAAGCCCCATCCGCTCTAAAATCTTGCCCATACGCTTCCATTCTTTTTTGGCTTCCTCTTCAAGCCAGGAAGGGCAGCGTGGGGCTTTTTTATTGGGTTTTGGTTCATTTTGGTTCAGCTGCCGGCCGCCAGGGTTTCCTTCCAGCTCCTTAAGGGCGGTAGGTTTTGGTTTTCTTCCTCTCTGTGCCATAAGTCCCACCTCCTCTCATTGGCTTTAATGCATGAAAAAAAGACCTCCGAAGAAGCCTTTTCTAGATAATTGGTACAGGGTTATTCATCTATTTTTCGGCAATAGTCCGCGCCGTAGACCACGTTCAGACTGCCGCCGCTATCCCAAGCGACCATGATACTTCCAATATCGTCCACACCAACCACCGTGCCTCGAGTCCCAATGGGCGGCGCTTGTTCATCCTCCATACGGATAAGCTCCACTCTGGCGCCAGCGGGGTATTGCTTGCGTAGACGCTCGACTATTTCTCGCTTAATAAACATCGCCGTCCCCCTCTGCAATGGTGTCCTCAAGGGCCTTTTCCAGAATGTTTATATCCAAATGGAACTCGGAGTAGGCATCCTCGATCACCTTGTAGTATCGGTAGCTGGGCTCGCCAAGAGATCTGCGCTCATCCATGATGTAGGCCATAGCCTTTTCCCGCTTGCCGTTTACGGAAACGGCAAGGTCTTTCTTATAGTAAAATGTTGGAAAGCCCTCATAGCGGTCAAGGTTTCTTTCATCTGTCTCGCCGATTTCCCAGACGATAACCGGAACCTTGTAGCCATCCGCCTTTTCAATAGTGGCGTAAGCCCCTGTCTGCGAACCCTTGAAGAGCAGCCGGTAGCCTTCCACTTCCGATACGCATATGAGCTTCGCCGTTGGACAGCGGAAAGACATCTGGCGTATATCCATGTTGCTGCCGTATGCGATGTAGAATTTTGTTTTCATGCTTCAATCCATCCTTTCCAAAAGGCCAATAATGCCTTTCACCACCTAAAGAGCGGTCGCGCCGCCCTTGGTGTGCCTGTGGCTAATTTCTTCAAGCAACCTGTCTCCAAGCCGAGTTGCCTTCGAGGTGCTTGAGGAAGTGCAATCTGCAGGTCTTAAACTCGCTCCCGATAAGTCCCAAGCGGAGCATCCAGCATCGGAAGGCGTACTTTTCGTTATCGGTGACCGTTCTTCTTGCGGAAGCCTTCTTCTGGGTCAAGGCTTGGTGGCAAACCGCCAGGCAGAACTGTATGTAGGCTCTAATCTCTCCTGCGTGGGTGGTGGAGTTGAAAAGTCTGAACTCGACCGTGCCTTTGGTAAAGGTGGCATGGAGGTTCAAGCCGTGATAGCGAGTGTTGTTGTAATGGCGGTCTCTGCCATAAGGGTCTTCTGCGTACCAGATGTCCGCAAGCTGCGCCATTGTCTGGGGCTTCCTGCGGTTGATGGTTTCAAGCAGTTCCTCGTTGGTCTTTTTGCAATAACGAAGGCGTCTTGGGTCTATCTGAAGGGCTTTGTAAAGAATATCCTCCTTGCTTGCGATGATGTTGACGATATTGCGGAGGGTCTGCGGTGTGAATCTCTCTGCCCCGACATGAACGTGTATTCCGCAGGAGGCGTTCACAATCGCGCCCTTGTGCCGAAGCTGCCTGACTAGTTCCTGCAAATCAGCAATGTCATCGTAGGTCAAGATGGGGCTGACCACCTCGGTCTTGTATTCATCCCCTGCGGAGGTTATTGAACCGCCGACCTTCTTCTCGGCAACAATGCTTGAGTCGTACATGGCTTTCCATGCTCTGCCCTTGCAGTCTTTGGCTTCGTAGGTGCGGTAGGTGCCGCCAACGTAATTGGTTTCGCCTGTTTGGAAGTAGGCTGCTATAACCTTGGCCGCTTGCTCCCTCGTGATGCCTGTCATTTCGATTTCAATCCCGAATTTCTGCGTTTTCATCTGTTTTCACCCTTTCAAAATGTGTGTTTTTTCCCTTCTGGTAGTACTATATATCACTCTAAAAGCACATAATATCCAGTACTATTTTTGAATAAACACAACTATTTTTCAGGCTGAAAGCTGTATGCAGTTTGCTTCTCTTATTCTTCTATTGCTGTATATCTCGGGTACTTGTAACCTTCGCTGTTTACCAAAACCTTCTCTCCTGTCAGCAGGTTGAGCACTCTAATACACTGGATTTCGCCGTTTTTATTTGAACCGCCATCGTCTTTGTCAATCCAGGGTTGGTCATCAAGCAGGTCATTTGTGAATTTCTTAAAATCGATATCACTAAGTGCGACCTCTTTGGTAACCTTATAAGCCGATCCAATAAATCCTTCTTTTTTAGCATTTCTGATTGCATCCCTTAATTCTTCGATATCGACCATTTTTCTTCCGAAAAGTGCTTTCATTATTGAATCCTCCTATTCCTGCATGCGCGCTTTTTTCGCAAGCAGACGAGCTTTATGCTTCTCCTCATCAGCGGGAATTCTGAAGGCTGTGTGGCCCTTGAGGCCCGCAAGAAGCGCATTTCTTGAAACCTTGCCGCCTTCGCCCGCAAACCCCAAACGCAAAAGCCAACTGCGAAGGTAGTATTTTTCGTTTTCAGGTTTCTGCTCCTTGGTGCTTACCCGCTTTGCTTCCCTTGCCTGTGCCACCATGAAGGCCGCCAGTTCCACATAGGCTCTGTTCTTGGCGGATTTTTCTGAAAAAGGAAATGTGAAGGTAACCGTCTCTCCGTCAAAAGCCATGCCCTGGATTGTTGCTTCACCGCTGTCCGCCCCACAAAGAGCGAGTAACGCTTCTTTAGTTTCAGGCGGGTTCGTTTCCAGCGCTTTAACCAAGTCCTCGCTGACAGAAAAACTGGCGCGCCCCACGACTCGGTTCAAAAGGTATTGCTTGCTGTGAAGCATGAATACCAGGTTGCGAAGGGCGTTCATGTCCATTCCATCGGTGGGAACGCTGATATTCAATTCCTCAACTTCAGACTCAAGATAGCCGAGTCCTGTTAAATGCTCTTTCAATTTCTTACAACCCTCATCGGTTTCACAGGTTATCGCACCGGCGCGGTCAATGGTGAATTCGCCGACTCGATACGCATAGCTTGGCAGGCCGAGGTAACTTTGCTCCTCGCCCGTGAACTCGCTGATTGCCTTGACCAGCGCTTTTCGGTTATCCGTATTTGTCTTGATAATCATGCGCTCTGCCTCCTTTATTTTTCGGTACTACATACATCACTCTGAAAGGCACATAAGTCAAGACAATCCCCATATGGTTATCAATTCATTTCTACTATCTTCCTTCCGATGGCATATACCACATTCACAGTCACACCGTTGCCTGCCTGCTTATAAAGCTGGGCATCGGAATTGACCTCGGCTGCCTTCTCAAACAGATCGTCAGTAAAGCCCTGGAGTCTGAAGCACTCCCTTGGAGTCAGCCTTCGGATGCGCACCAGCTTGCCGTTCCATACCACTACACCGACCGCACCGGAACAGGACAGAGCGTGGGCAAATCCCTGTCCAACCCTGGCGCGGAGTGTTTCGGAAGACGGATAAGCGAGGTCAACCGAATCACCCGGATAGGCTGTCTGGCAGCCCTGCTTCGTGGCGTTTCTCAGATTGATGCCGCAGTCGCTGTGTTTTAGCGGCTCGTTGCGATCTCGTTGCGGTCCGTCATGGTCCTCACTTGTTTCAAGCATGATCCCGTGTCTGTCCTGACCCGTGAGTGTGAACATCGGCTCGCCACAAGCTTTCATTCTGCGGCCATTCTGCCGTTTCTCTACTCGGTTGGGAGTCAGTACGGGGTATGCTTTGATCAGAAGATTGTCTTTTGCCACGGTGCTGATGGTGTTGCTGCAGCCATCGGTTCTCGCTTCCAGGCGGGTCATATTATGACGGCTTTCTCTTAAATCTCCGTTTTCATATGACTGTCGGATGCTCTTGCCATAATCTGTGCGAACTGAGCGGAGGACGGCCGTTTCCTCACCGTTTTCCTCGTCTACTTCCAGAACGGCACTGTTCATGGCAGTGCGCTTGGTAGCACCGGCCGTGTACCTTGCTGTGATGCAGCGGGCTTCCTTGGTAATCTTGGGTGCACTTGTGGACTGGTCGATAAGGTAAAGACCTGTCTTTGCGCCAAGACCTCCGGCACCGCTTGCAAGTGTGACGGAAACACCGGATGGGTCATATACACGATAGCCTTGGCAGCCGTCTACAATCTGCTTAAGATTTCCACAGCTTTCTGCGCCGACAGGTAGTATTTCTCCTCCGCCTCGGCTTCTAAGATGTCCGACAGTGTACACTCGTTCCCTGTTTTGGGGGACTCCGTAATCTTTGGAGTTGAAAATCTGCCACTGGACATCGTACCCAGCTTCGGCCAGTTCACAGAGATATTCGAGGAAATCCCATCCGGAATTGCTTGACAGAAGACCTTTAACATTTTCGAGGATAATCCATTCGGGTTTATCTTCTTCCGCTTTGCTTTTGACGAGGTCAACGAAGTCAAAAAAGAGTCCGCTTCGGTCACCGTGAAGTCCGCTTCTGCCCCCTGCAATAGAGAGGTTTTGACAAGGACTTCCCGCAGTCCATATATCTGCTTGAGGAATATCATCCGCTCGGAGTGTTGTGATGTCCTCTCCATACCATTCTCCTTCCGTATCATACATGGCACGGTATGACCGCACCGCAAATTTATCCTTTTCACAAAATCCGACACACTTCATGCCAGCGAGTTCCAGCCCGCGTCGAAAACCGCCGATGCCGGAAAAGAAATCAATAAAAGTAAATTGCCTTGTATCAGTCATGTTTGTCCGCTCCTTTCAAAAACAAAAGACGCGGAACACTCCACGCCTTAGCTGTCTGTATTTTCAGTTGTATCTGCCGCTGCTTTTCGGACTTCATCGTAGGGAACGCGGACCCCGTCACGCAGTAAAAACACACTGGATGAGTCTCCGGCGGCTTCCACAAAGCGGTTCACGGTGACATCCGCAAACTTCTCATCCAACTCAATGCCGTAGCAGATGCGTCCCGTCTGCTCACAGGCTATCAGCGTGGAGCCGCTTCCGAGGAAGGGGTCAAGCACGATGCAGTTGCTCATGCAGGAGTTCTGGATCGGGTATGCCATCAAGGCCACCGGCTTCATGGTCGGATGCTCCTTGGAGGATCTCGGGCGGTCATATTCCCAGACGGTGGTCTGCTTGCGGTCGGTGTACCACTGGTGCTTGCCGCCTTTCTTCCAGCCGAACAGACACGGCTCGTGCTGCCACTGATATGGGGAACGGCCAAGAACCAGCGCGTTCTTCTTCCAGATGCAGCACCCCGAAAGATGGAACCCGGCGTCGGCAAACGCCCTGCGGAAGTTAAGCCCCTGGGTGTCTGCGTGGAACACATAGATGGAAGCGTCGCTCTCCATGTTCTGCTCCATATTTACGAAGGCCGCAAACAGGAACTTATAGAAATCCGCATCCGGCATATTGTCATTTTGAATTTTCCCGGCGGTTTCCTCCACGTTTACGTTGTAGGGCGGGTCGGTAACCACAAGATTTGCTTTTCTACCATCCATCAGAGCAGTGTAGGTTGCCGGCAATGTGGAGTCCCCGCAGATAAGCCTGTGCTTGCCGAGCAGCCAGATGTCACCCTTTGTCGACATGGTCGGCTTCCTCAGAGCCTCGTCCACATCGAAATCGTCTTCCTTGATTTCTTTGTTATGGACTTTTGAGAAAAGCTGCTCGATTTCCGGCGCTTCAAAGCCTGTGAAATCCGTATTGAAATTTGCCGTCTGCAAATCCACGATTAGATCGGCAAGGAGTTGTTCGTTCCATACTCCCGTGATTTTATTGAGGGCGATGTTCAGCGCCTTGACCTTGTTTTCGTCCTCTATTTCGAGAACTACGCACTGCACTTCGGTATATCCCAAGTCTTTCAACACCGTCAGCCTTTGGTGGCCGCCGATGACCGTCATGTCGTAATTGACGATGATGGGTTCCACATATCCGAACTCCAAAATGGAGCTTTTGATTTTCTCGTATTCCTTATCTCCCGCCTTCAGTTTCTTGCGGGGATTGTATGCCGCCGGACGGAGAACATCCGCCGACAGTGACTGCCACTTCATTTCACTCATGATTTACCTCCTCACACCGGGCAGGGCTTACATACGGTGCTCTACCCTCTTCCGCTCGCCAGAATCTGTCATGGACATAACATTCGTGGCTGCAGTATTTTCTGTTCTTGTTTCCGTAGACGGTGAAGGACTTGCCGCAGTAGATACAAGCATTTTTATAGAATGCTGTTTCCTTTTTCTGCACGACATCCGGGTGTGCTGCCCACCATTCCCGTCTGCATTTGTCCGAGCAGAACTTACGCTTCCGTCCCGTGTCCGGCTGCTTGATATCTTTACCGCAGCACAAGCAGGCTTTGCCTTGCTGCATCTGTTCTTTCATATTCACGGTCAACTCCGTGGCATAGCCATCAAGGCCACGGCTCTTGCAGTAGTTGCGAACGACATCACGGGAAAGACCTGCAACCGAAGCAATGGCCCGGTATCCGACTCCTCTCATACGAAGTTCCCGTATCTGTTTTGTTTGAAAATCGGTCACTGCTTCACATCCTTTCACTGAAATTTTGCATGAAAAAAGACCGAAAAACCCTGCGTTTGAGCAAGTGTTTTACAGCCTTTACGGTAATAATCCGGCGAAAGCGGCGGGAACCAACAGTGAAAAAAACTCTTATTTCACGGCACTTTCGCTATTTCTTATAAATTTTCAAGGTATTCCGGGGCTTTTGGGGTATCCCCCCTTGTTAATTCCGCGATTTTTCACGCGAAGGGGGGCGGCGGTCTTGGCGCTGACGGGCCACAGAGATTCAGACCGCCCCTGGGGTCAGTACTTGAATTCCTGGTACCGGTCATCGGTCATTGTTTTTGTATCGTGGCAGGATTTGCACAATGGTTGCCAGTTGCTTTCATCCCAGAATAGTTTACGGTCGCCTCGATGGGGAACAATGTGGTCCACCACTGCTGCTTTCTCAAGTCGCCCGTTCTCAAGGCACTTTGTGCACAATGGATGTGCTTTTAAGAACCTTGCTCTTACCGCACGCCAGCGACTGTTATATCCTTTTTCCTTCGTGCCTTTCACGTCGTGACGGTGCATCGTCGCGTGTTCCTCACAGTACTGCGATCCATAAGAAATGAGCCTCGCACAGCCGGAATGCTTGCATGGGATGTTCGGTCTTTTCGGCATAATTGTTTTCTCCTTTCATATGTACGGATGCGTGAAAGGATGAAAGCCGCATCCGGCCAAAGAAAAAGAGCCTGGGGAAGAACCCAGACTCTGTATGCTTTCCTGGCAATTATAAGTATAGCGCGGACGAAATGAAAAAGCAGTACACCTTTAGTACACCTTTAGTACACCTTTAGTACACCAATTAACAATCTAAATTATATATGGCCAAGAACTATGTCCGGTTTTCCATGTTCACTTCCCATTTTTTATGTTCATCAAACCAAAACTGGTTTGAACGACCAAGCCCACCGATTTGTCTCGGGTGCGATATGGGAATAACGTCAATTTCGATATCATCAATAACCGTTGGATACGGAGTGCCATAGCCGTACTTCTCGGTGTATTCACGCAAACTACCAAAATCAATATTGGAGACATATTTCAAGTATTGTTTAATCGGAATATCACCAAGCAATACCAACTTATGTGCTTTAGACGCTTTAATTTCCTTGGTGACTTCTTTCCGCCTATTTTCATCACAAAACTCGCCTTGTTCCAAAGGAACAGTAACTTCGTTTAGATTATACTTTGTTATAAAAGGATTGTACTTTTCCTTGATCACTCTGTACTGATTAGGGTTTATTCTGGATTCGGGTAACAAGTCACATAACCAAGCATTGTTTCGAGTTGTCCCTATCGGTTTCAAAATATTATCTTCGAGCACTTTGGCTGAAGGCCCATTTAGATTTTTGTTGGCAGGAATTAGCTTCCCAATTTCCCTAGGAATTTTTATCGCACTTATGATTCGTTTTGCTTCATCAAAATCACCGTTCCAAAATATATAAGGCTCACTTGCAACCGCTAATGCTTGGCAGACGGTTTCACCATCACAAACCCATTTTGCATGAACAGCACTTGCATAAACCCCCAAAACAAAAATTTCTTTAGGAGATTTGTCTTGTTGCTCTAATCTATTAACTTTTTGCCCAAACGGAAATAAAAAATCCATAGTTTCGCCCCCTCAACTTATCATATTCTCTCTTCTTGCTTCAATATCTTTATAAATTTGCATTATATTAATTTTTTACTTCAAATCAGATACTGCCGGTCGCCAGATAATGCTGTCAATCAATTATACTCCATAAACACCCCGATTTGTATCTGTATCGCCTTTGTGATTTTCCCCATAATATCATCGCTAGCAATATAACCCTTCTTCTCAAGAAGTTGGTTTTTGTCGATGGTCTCCACCTGTTCAGCAAGAGCCAGGCTTCTAAAGCTGAGTCCGTATCCTGCAGTTACTGGAATATACACATGGGTTGGCAGAAACCGTTTCTTGTGAATTTGGCAAGTGAGCGGCACAACGGTGATAACTGGAGAATAGGCATTCGCCTTGTTATTACTAACCACGACCACAGGACGGATTCCGCACTGTTTTCTCGTGTCTATGTTCTTTCCGAAATCCACGATATAAATATCTCCTCTTTTACACATTGCATTCACCTCAAAATATATTCTGCCATTTCCTGGTCATGGATGGCATACAGAATTTCCAGTTCACGGATTGCCTTTTTGCGGTACTTTGCTACCATCGTCCGGCTGACATGGTATTTATCAGCTAGGTCGTCCCAGGTAAGGCCTTCGATGACCATATCGGAAATAAAATCAGGGAGAATGCCGCTCAAGGAAAGAATGGCCGACTCGAAAAAAATCAGGTCCTCTGCAAGGATAGAATGTTTCTTCTCTAAATGTTCCCGCCACTCACAATTGATACGTTCCATTTTGTTCTTGTATGTTATGGCAATACGGGCAGTCTTATCAGAAACACCACTAGCCTGAACTCGCTCACCCTCCGGCTGCGTAAAATACATGGATTCTATCATTTCGGTTCCGGTGATGCCTTTAAAGTTCAATATCTGATTTTCTAAACAAGTCCGTTCCATCACCATTTGCGGATAATCCTGCATTATTTTCTCTATCCTTTCGTTCATGATGCGCCTCCAATCCTGGCTTTGACCGCAGCAATCAGAGCCGACTGCCTCATATCCTTTCTTTCCAACGCCCTCATCACATCTTCATCATGAGTGCCGCGGGTAACAATATGGGCAATCACCACGGTGTTTTTCTGACCCTGCCGCCAAAGCCTTGCATTCAACTGCTGATACAGTTCCAAAGACCATGTTAGCCCGAACCATACTACGGTGGAGCCGCCTTCCTGGAGGTTCAAACCGTGACCCGCCGAAGCCGGATGGATCAGAGCCACGGATATTTTCCCAGCATTCCAATCGTCAATATCCTCCGGGGTATCAATCGTTCGCACATCGAACCGCTCACGAATTCTAGCAAGGTCGTGCTTATACCAGTAAGCAACAAGGATCGGCTTGCCGTTGGCGGCTTCAATCAGATCCTCCAAGGCATCCAGTTTTCTATCGTGCATATGCAGAACTTTCTTAGCCTCACCATACACCGCTCCATTTGCCATCTGCAGCAATTTGTTTGAAAGGCCGGCAGCATTGATGGCGTCAACATCCTCGCCACCAAGTGAAAGAACCATATCCTTTTGAAAACGGTCGTAAAGCTGCTGCTCCTTCTTATCCATCGAAACCTCAATGCGGTTATACACCTTCTCCGGCATATCAAGAAAGTCCACGGCTTTCATGGAAATGCAGATATCGGAAATCAGTTCATAAATAGCTTCCTCCGCACCGTCACGGGGTTTGTAGGAATAAATAATTTCGCGGTTACGCTTATCCGGCTTAAAGAACCTGTCACGGTAGCCACCGATGAATCGCCCGAGCCTTTGACCCATATCCAACAGATACAATTGCGGCCAAAGGTCAAGGAGCGAGTTTGGTGCCGGAGTGCCGGTAAGCCCTATGACCCTCTGCACTTTCGGACGGACTTTTTTCAAGGTTTTGAACCGCTGTGCCTTATTGGATTTGAAGCTGGACAGTTCATCAATGACCACGGTGTCAAAATCCCATTGGTCGTTTTCAATAAGCCACGATACATTCTCTCGGTTGATGATATAAACAAAAGCACGTTTGTTAAGGGCTTCCTCCCTCTGTTTCTGGCTGCCAAGCACCAAAGAGAATGTAAGTCCTGTCAAATGCTCCCACTTTGCCATCTCCTTTGGCCAGGTATCTTCAGCTACTCTCTTGGGGGCGATGACGAGGATCTTACCGGTGTCGAAGCTATCCAAAGCAAGCAGCCATAATGCCGAAAGCGTGATAATTGTCTTGCCGAGTCCCATGTCTAGCATAAGGCAGCAGACCGGGTGTGCCAGTATGAACTCCTTTGCATATTCCTGATAACTATGCGGCTTGTATTTCATCAAGCACGCCTCCAATCATTTCATTGTTGTCCACACAGTAGACCCGAAAACCTAAAGCGGTTAGCTGCCTTGCCCGTCTCTCCTGTATAGGCCGCATGTTCTTACCGGGGGCTTTCAGTTCCACGAAAGCCATCTTGCCGCCGGGGAATAGAACAAGACGGTCCGGCACTCCATCAAGACCGGGCGATACGAATTTGACAGCCAGCCCGCCACGCTTTTTTACCTCGGTGACCAATTTTCTCTCTATTACACTTTCTCGCAAAAGGATATCTCCTCTCAGCACTTGTGCCTATGTTCCGTGCCTAAGCTAAAAACTCCTATACGCGTGTATGCGTACATGCATGTGCCTATTTCTTATATTCATATACTTTTATTGCTCATTATTGATTTTTATAGGCACGATAGGCACAAAGCTTCCAGCGCACCCAGTTTTACTATCTTTTTGACTATGCCTATCTCTGTGCCATTGGTTTTTATGGAACGATAGGCATGTGCCTATCTCTCCACTTTTGTGCCTTGCTTTTCACGAACGAAGGTTTTCTGCGGGCCGTAAAGGGGGTAATAAGTTTTTCCTGTTTTATTGGAGGTCAGTTTCCGCCACCCCCCAATGCGGGTTAAAATCCCTTCAATTTCATAGGAATCAGTGCGTTTAAGATTCTGGCGCTCCTTGCCAAAGCACTCACACCAGATTTCCATCACGCAGACTTTGTCGCGACTGACGTTTCCTATTGTGGTTGCGCCGTCAAACTCGCGGTCGCCCAGAAAACTTCTTCTCTGATAAAGATCCATGCTATCCCAGTTTTCCGGCAGCAGATGGTCTAAGTAGTCGCTGATGATACCCTCGCGGTCATCGGATTCCATTGCCTGTTGCTGAGCAACATATGCTTGCGTTGCCACTTCGCCTTTAAGGAACAGTTCCTCTCCGGCACGGTACTTCACGATGGCCTCCGCCCAAATCTGGTCGACCTCGGTCAAGTCCCAGGCATTGTACTTTGCCTTGCCCGTAACATGTACAGGCCAGAACCGACGGTTGCCCGTGATATCGCGGAGAAAGCCGCTCTCAGCGTTTGTTGAACCCACGATGATGTTGCTTCTCGGATGGCTTTCCACATTGACGCCGTAGGACTGACGGAATTTATCATCTGTGCGGCTAATGAAGGATTTGACTGTTTCCACATCCACCTTCTTAAGGCCGGCCAGTTCGCCCAGTTCCAGAACCCAGTAGCCTTGTAGTTTCTCGGCGGCAGTCTTGTCCTTCATATCCGAGATGGACAGACTATCCGAGTACCACTGTCTGCCAAGCAAGGCAAAAAGGGTGGACTTGCCCACGCCCTGCGGGCCATTAAGGACAAGGATGGAGTCGTACTTGATACCGGGTTCATATACACGGGCAACGGCGGCACAGAGGGTCTTTCTGGTAACGGCTCTTACGAAGACGGTATCGTCCGCGCCGAGATAGTCAATGAGCAGCGTGTCGATACGTTCCTCGCCGTCCCAGCTAAGTGTTGCCAAGTATTCCTTAATCGGATGATAGGTGCGTTCTGCCGATACCACTGCCAAGAGCGCATCCTTAAACTTGGTGGGTGACCAGATCCCGTATACCCGCTCAAAGTACACTTTTGCACAGGCAAGGTCGGCATCTCCCCAACCGGGGCGCACCTGGCTCCACGGTAATTCTCCCACCACATCAAGCATACTTTTGAACTCGTTGTAAACTATTGATTTTAGATTGACGTCATAGCGGATGATGTTGGCTATGTTGGTAAGGGTATCCTTGACCCTCCCCTGTTTATCCAGCTCCAGAATGGTCTGCCAGTTATCCTCGTCCACCGCATCGAATTCTGCCATAGCCTGGCTCACACGCTCTTTGGCAAGACTGATCTTCACCTGCTCATCGGCAACGGCAAACTCCTGCATGGCCTTGAAGGACGGCAGCTTGGACGGCTCTGTACCCTCGTCCGCTTTGGCATCCAGATCGCCGAACTTATGGATGCGCACTACATCAAAGGCATTCATGAGATGCCCGCAAGCTGGATCGGTGGCATGGTGACTGTATGCGAATTTGTCTTCATATATGACCACACCCGCCTGAGAGTCCGCGGGTATATAATCGTAGCGGCCGGTCATTGCGCTCTTTCGGTACACATCAGTAAGGAAAATATCAATTACATCCGTCACAGAGTATGTGCGACAGAACGCTCCGACCATTCCGGGCTTTCCCAGCGGGTCAGCCTGTTTCTTGACCTCACGCTGCACCACGGTCTGCTGCCGGTTGGAAACAGGCCATTCAGCTGAATTGTGCCAATCCTTATATTTGGCAAGGACTGCATCTGGGTCGAGAAGAGCGCCGTCTATCTCACGGAACACGAACTCCCCGTCAGCGGAGGTAGACGGCCAGTACATCAGCCTGCTCGGTTCATAGGTGGTATCGTCAAAAAGTTCAATGCCGATTTCCTCCGCTATCTTTCTTGCTACCGCAGCGTACTCATCAGGCGATACCTCTCGGCCAAGTGGGATAATAAGGCGTAGGCGCGGCTTCTCCGGCGTGTGCTTATGGGTGGCGTAGAAATAGCACTTGAAAGAAAAGAACATCTCGATCTGTTCGATGGTGTCTGGCAGTGCGTAGTCCATATCCAGGCATAACCCGGAGCGGGTCAGGACACAGTCTTTTTTCCTCCTGCCGCCTTTCAGCGTTCCAAGTACGAAGCCTCCCACGTCCTTGATTTCATCCTGCTTGGCCTTGCTGAGTTTCTTGTACTGTTCAACCGTCTCGGCGGTTCTGTGCGTAGTTGATATGCGGTCACGGAAATCCTCCAGCTCCATCTCCGTCAGATTCCAGCGTTTGTCCATACGGGAATTGCCCGTACAAAGCCTTATTTTCATTTGCCTTCCCTCCCTGCGGTAAAGAGCTCTATATTTCTTGCAGTTCGTTGACGGAGCCGCCTTGCTTCCTTAAACCTTAAAGAGTACTCGCGGCATTCCTCCGATTTCGCCGAATGGGATGTTGCCTTATAGGCATACTCCTGCATCTGGGTAAAATATCTACGTTCCAAACCATGGAGGAAAGCAAGCAGTCTATCCTTATCCGCGCCCGATGAATATCTGTGTATCAGTGAAAAAACCTTTCTGGCTTTGTCAAGAGGACAGGGAAAAAAGCAATCAAGGTTCAGCTCAATATATCCTGTGGGATAATTAATCTTTAGTTTTCTGGCCTCCGCTTCTGTATTGCGGAGGCCTTCGTATGCGGTTGGGTCATAATAGCCTTCGGGATTGTATTTGCTGATTCCCATCTCATCAACACCTGTTAGTAACAACTGAAATGAGATGACTTGAAACAGCTTCACTTTTTTCGAATAACGCAGAACTATCATCGACAGCTATCAGTTTTCCTACTTGCTCAATGAAGTCGTAAATATTCAAATCAAATAATTCTGTGTTTCCAATCCTATTCTCAGAAAAAGTTATCTGGAGTTGTTTTTCATTTTCTTTATAGTTTGTGTGTGGCGATGTGAATAGAATCTCTCCAATCACAATTCCCGAATATTCACCTTGCTTTTTCAAAGCTCTAACCCTATTTTTGAGTTTTTTCGATGTACCTATCTTCAATAAGTCTCCATACTCCATTGCATAAACTCTACCTAAAAACACGTTTGCTTCTTTACGTGGGAGCTCGCTGTTTCTAAAAATAGAAATCTTATTCATGATCATTGACCCTCCTAATCTTTTTATAAAAATCATCTTTTTCAGTTAACAGATAATCTGTAGATACATTAAAATACCCTGCCATTTTCAAGAGACAAAGTGCCTCTGGCTGCTTAGACCCTAAAAGATACAAACTGACTATCCGTGCGCTAATGCCTATTGCCCTTGCTAACTCTCTTAAAGTGGTCTTTTCACCCGTGACCGGATGGTGTTCCATCAGTTTCTCCATTGTTTTTGGTAAACGTATCGTATACAAGTCGAACGATTCTGCTTTGTCTACCTTAACTAACAGTGAATCATCATCTGAAAGACAAAGAAGGTAATCTATCCGCTTGTTGAGTATTTCAGACAGACGCTTTATATTTTTAACTCCTGGCTCTCTTCTTCTTGTTTCCCACATTGCAACGGTACCCTTTGAAACGCCTAGTTTTTCCGCAAGTTCTACCTGTGTAAATCCGACTTCTTTGCGAAGATTTTTCAATCTTGCAGCAAACATATTTAATCCTCCTAATCTTTTTTATAGAAATCACATTCGTAACCATCCGTTCTAAGCGGCAATCCTGCCGCCCAGTCGGGATTGACCGACATTATCCTGCATATCTCTTCAACACTTGAGTAATCCTTCGGCACCTCCAGCACAACTTCATCATGAATATGCATCACAATTTCAAAGCCACTGTTTCGGAGCCGGAGCATAGCGAGCGCCAAAAGGTCGCGGCTCGTTGCCTGAACAATGTTCTCAACAAGCTTCGGGCCGTAGGTTTCGATGCGCAGCCACTTCTTGCTTTCGCCAATCCCTTCATAGGTCAACCCCTCCCGACCGAACTTGTTGATTTCGAGTTTCGGCTTGATATAGGACAACTTTCTGCCTGAGGGCAGTGTGACGAACAGAATGCCGGACTTGTAGAAAAAGCACACCTTGCCGACCACCATGTCCCTCTTTTCTCGAACCACCGTGGTGGCGGCTGCATCCACATCCCACCAGAACTTGGTAATGTGGGGATTAGCACCTCTCCACTGATTGACGAGTATATGCAATTCTTCCTTGGTCAGCCCCATTTCCAAAGCACCCATTGATGTCAAAGCTCCTACTGATCCGCCGTAACCCAAAGCCAGTTCAGCAATCTTGCCCTTCTGCCGAAGCGGGCTGCCTTTGGTAATCTCCTCAATAGGAACACCAAACATAGCCGATGCAGATGCTTCATATATCTTGCCGTGGCTGTCGAACACATAAAGCCGCCATTTCTCGTCGGAGAACCACGCGAGCACTCTTGCTTCAATGGCGGAAAAGTCCGCCACGATAAACCGGGTACCAGGCTTTGGCACGAAGGCGGTTCGGATCAGTTCTGACAATACACCGGGAGTAGAATCAAAGAGCAATTCCACATCCTCATAGCGGCCTTGTTTTATAAGGCTCCTGGCAAGAGCCAAATCAGGCAGATGGTTCTGCGGGAGGTTTTGAACCTGGACGAGCCTTCCCGCCCAACGGCCAGTGCGGTTGGCCCCGTAAAATTGAAGCAGACCGTGGACCCTACCGTCTGAGCATACGGAGCGTTCGATGGCTTCATACTTTTTGACCGAGGTCTTCGCCATGAGGAGCCGCAGCTTCAAAACCTCTAACACTTCACCGTCCGTTTCGGACATAAGCCCTTTGACTGATTTTTTATCAAGGCTGTCCACCTCGACTCCATGACCTGAAAGCCAACCTTTGATTTGGGTGACGGAGTTGGGGTTATTAAGTCCTGTCAGTTCATAGGCCCTTGTGGTTGCCATTTCTTTATATTGAAGGTCACACGCCACCGCATGAGATACCAAATCACAGTCAACAAGAATGCCCCTATCGTTGATTTCCTGGTCGAGCCTGTAGAGTTCCATCTCGCTGCCGGGGATTGGGAAGTTTCGCAGCTTCCACCGTATCTCTCGTTCCGCATCCACATCTCGGATGCAATAGGTTTTGAACAGTTCCCATTTCTCCGGTGCGTGTTCCGGCAGGTTCCTTGTCCTGCCGCCATTTGCCTTGGTGGGTTTGCATGGAATGGAGAAATACCTGACCAAGTCAGTTCCCTCCTTCAGCTTTTTTCGCTGTATATCCAAAACCCCGCCCACACCTTCAAGGGACAGTGGCAGTGCAAGCATCGCCGACTGCACTGCCGTACACTGCCAGGAAACAGGAGAGAGGGGTTTGTTCAGGTATCTTGAAAGACAGGTCCTTTCGAATGCTGCGTTAAAAGCTGTCTTTATCACACTTTCATCGGCGAGCGCATCAAGGAACTCCTGCGGCAGTTTTTCACCACACGCCAAGTCCACTATTTTCGTTTCTTCAGCATCGAATGCGTAGGCGACTAGCAATACCGTAAAGTTTGGACTGTCCGAATATGCATAGACCCCAGATTTCGTTAAATCCACATCCGAGTAGGTCTCGATGTCTATTGATAAATTCATGGTATCCGCTCCTCGTATGTAAAGGGCGGCAGTTGCCTACCGCCCCCTTTCCGACGTTAAGCCAGGAAATCTTCATCTTCCACAGTACCAAAATCATCCGTTGCCCTTGAGCGTCCTCCGAGGGCTTCGCCGTCCTTGAGCTTCTGAATGTTTCCGAGGCCAGCTGCAACGCCTCGATTGCCGTTGGAGTTATAACCGTAGAAGGTTACGCTGACGCGACCGTAACAGCCGGAGTACACTTCACTCTGATCAAGGATGGGCTGTACTTTGCCATCCACCACCTGGGGAGCCTGTCGGCTGTTGGCATTGAGGAAATAGCAGCCTTTGTAGGCTTTGTCATCGGGGCGGTCGATGTCGCCATCGCGGAGCGGAGTCTTGAGATTGGCTGGAATCTTACCTCCCCACTTGGAAGCAGAGTCCTTCTTGGCTTGTTCAATGGCGGCCTTGATGGCTTCAACTGTCTTGGTATCGCTCTTCGGCACAATAGCCGAAACGCTGTATTTTGGATCACCGCCGTTTACGGAGTCTGGCTCCCAGCAATGAAGATAGGAAAAACGGCATGGTACGATGACTTTAGTAGCAGACGTATTCTTGTTCATAATGAAACCTCCTGAAATTCCGCCGCAGCGGTAGTTTTATTGATTGCTTCTCTTTTATCTGAAACCGGCACCAATGTGATCTTGCCTTGAGGCTTGTACACCAGGCGTCCGAGAATACGGGTAAATTCCTGTTTGCCCATAAGTCGCTCCATCTCTGTGATGGTCACCAGTGAGCGTTTATAGATATCTGTGTATCCGGCGGTCGTTGCGGCCTCTGCCACCTCGTCCTCGCTTGTATACTTGCGGTTGCTGCGACCTTCCACCAGCTTAAAGCCGTTCCACTCTTTCCCATGGACGATAGCCTGGTCCTGTGCAAACGCATAGACATCGGAGGCCCATTTTGCCAGATCGTCAGATATCTTCAGCACCTCTGCGATTTCATCGTCAGAGAGCAAGGCAGGCTGACGAAACTCCATCTTTGCTAAGGCAAGGAATTCTTCGGCTCTGGCACGGCACTGACTTCTTGCTTTGCAGAAGCGGCACCAGCTACCCGCATTGAAATCTCCAGCTCCCATTAGTGCCATAGCGCCTCTGGGTTTTAACACCTCCTCGCCCCAAGCCTTCAAGGCTTCCGGAGCAATGTCCCAGGTGCTTGAATTATTCAAGCGGGGCTGAAAGATGGTAAGTCGGACGATTTCCACATCATAGAGCATTTCTGCCATACCGAGGATGCCGAGTCCGTAAATCATCAGCTGCGGATTTTCCTCCGCAAAGACCGGGATGCCTTTGCCCAGCTTGAGGTCAATGATATGCGCCACCTTATCGGTGACAATGACCATATCCGCCGTACCGAAGCATTCATCCACATAGTCCGAAGCATCCACGCGCTGTTCAACAGTGAATACCGGGCTGCTGCAGATCCGCTTGGCTTCCTCAATTTCGCCAATAATATAAGACACATATTCATCCACGGCTTCGAGCAGCTCGTCCGAGTAATAATCGGAAACAGGACGTCTGCTTCTTTGTTTAAGGTGCTTTTTGATGAGATGCTCTGCCAGCGCGTGGCCGGCAGAACCCTCTGCTGCATATTGGGACTCTTCTTCCACGAACTGCTCCTCAAGCACCAAAGACGGAGGACAGTTCAAACGGCGATTTGCCGACGAAGGAGAAAATCTTGCATGGCCTCCCATTAAAGCACCTCGGCTTCTTTGAGAAGAGCCTCATAATCCTCCGGCTTCACCCCTGAGAGCTTTCCTGCATCGTATTTCATCAGCAACGCCTTGACCTCGCGGGTTTTGCCTTCCTGGCTTTTCTCAGCAAGAACGGCACGTACCGCCTCGATACTGATTTTGTTTACTTTTTGGGGTTCAGCTACAGGAGGTTGTTCTATGCTTTGACCTTCGGCGGAATTAGCCGCCAAGGTACGGTATCCGGCTGCGAGTTTTTCGAATCCGTCAGCCAAAGTCAAATAAATTTCACTCATTGCTATTCATCCTTTCATTCAAATTTCAAGCCTTTTACAACGCTGCGGAAGTGGTCATCCACACGCTCATCAAGCATCAAAGTTTTAGGATTTATCTGTCTGAGTTGCTCATCGTACATCTTTACTGGGATGCGGATTTCCTTTGCGGCTTCAAGTTCGTATTCCATCCCGCTTGTAATGCTTGGGCCGATAAGCCATATAAGGTCACAATCCTTCATCAGCTCAATGCCAAGTTCAATACCACGGATTCTCTCAAACTCGTCTTCCTCGTCCAGGAATTGAGGGAAATAAAGATGCGGTACCACTGGGATGTAATCACAGCCGCATATGATTTTGGCAACGTACGCAGCCTTCTTGCTGTTCTTCTCGATATCTCCACGGTAGGGAGAACATACAAAAACCTTTTTCATTGCATTCACCATCCTTTCTGCATTCGGGGTGTATCCCGTAGCTATTGATTCAGAGCAAAGTCTTTGAAAATGCTGTTCATTATGGCAAGGTCATTACCGAACAGCTGTGCACTGAGCCGTTCCAGCAATTCCTTCTGTTCTGGTTTCAGATACTTGCGGTTCATATAGAAACCATCTGCAACCTTCACACCTCCACCGTAACGTCCACATATAGTTTCTATTGGGTAGGAAAGCGACAGGTGGTCAATATCATTCTTGATAGTTCTAACACTGACTCCAAATTCAAACGCCAGATTCGCCATAGTCTCATGTCTTCTATGACAGAGAGTTTCCATAATTTCCATACGTCTTTCATTAGGTCCCATCGCTTCCTCACCCCCTTTGCTCTGTGGTTAAAGAATAAAAGTTAACTATGCAGGTTCATTTCATAGTTAAAAAAACTTTTTCGCGAAACTATAAAAATAAAAAGACGGCCAGAGAACACCCTTCAAATTCAGGTATTCATCCTGGCCGTCTTGTAGCTCTGTGGATTCTTCATGTTCATTGTTACGATGTAGCTTTAATTACCGCACTGTTAATTTCTTCTATTTCCCCATTTGGAAGGAATCGGATTGTTGTCATGAGTCCCTTATGTACGATTTCAACCAATTTTGCATCAGCGTCAACTCGGCAGACAAGTTTCCCTGCACTGTTTTTTACATCTTTCATCATCTTAACCTCCTTGTTCAGTGCTCTGTTGAGATGGTTACCCTCGACCTATACCAATTGTAAGGCGAAGCCATAAATAATAACATTTCCAAAATAATCTATTATTTTTTATAATTTGTTGTAAAAGTTTTATTTAATTAGTTATTTACTTTTACAAATATTAAATATCTATTATTTTATATCTTACGATATTTTGTATTATAGCGAAAAAGGTTATATAATATCTTATATATGAAGTTTGGGAGGAATTGCCATGTTATCGAACACGGAATTTCTGACAATGTCAGGTAACCTTTTTACATTTACAAACTATAAATGCGACTGTCTCGTGGATATAAATCATACAGAGAACGGTCAAGAATTGAAAAAGCTAAGAATAAAAAGTAATCCCACAAAACCTATACGATTCGCTTACACACCACAGCGTGGTATGGTTCGTATAAATTCTGCAGGATCTGTTACAACTGATGCTGTTTTAGATGAATTGCTCTCAATATCAGATAATGATTTAGAAAGCTTGATCGACTACTTCAAAAAGTATGGGTTTATCATTCCAATTTCATCTTCCAGTTATGAGAGTTATAAAGTTGGAGAACTATTTGCAATTTTGCGCCGAACGCAATATACCATTAAGCTGATGGCGAAAATTCAGGAACCGCACAAGGATTATATGGCGATTCTGTATCTTGTCTGCTATCTGCTTTTCAGCAATCCGGTGACCATAAATTCTTTGGAACATGCAAGCTATGACACTTGTCCTCACAAAATGTTGGAGCTTATTAATAACACAGATTTATCTTCTGATAATCATTTACCTGTGTATCCTTCTAAGGAAGCCAGCATGACAGATCAGTATTTTCTTATACCTGACAGCATAAATGGAAGTCCCTACTCATTGGCTTTTGTCGACTACTATCCTGAATTTGGTGCACAGGATTCTAATGGCAATCCCCTTCATGTAAATGATTTTGCTTATCACGAAATAAGGCACCTATTCAAAAATTCTATTGATATATCGCCGCGAGAAAGACAGATAGTAGAGTTTTTTTTTCATTTACAAAACGATATTTCTCCAATAAGCAAAATTGAGCCTAATGGCGTATTAAAGTTTTCAAGGTATGATGCCAATGAAAAATTCAGTAAAAATTTCAATAATTCCATGAAATCGGCACTTCTTGAAATAGCCAAAACAACCATAAAAGAGGAAATTGACCATGCAATAAGTGCGATAACACCAGACTATGATACTAATAAAATGTCCGCTTCATGGTATATACCAGATTACATTGCAGGACTTTATTTCTCACTTTTCTATATGGATTCAAACATGGTGATATACAGGCAATGTGAAAATTCCGCTTGTGGAGGATTTTTTAGAGTTAGTACCACAAACAGTAAGAAAAAATACTGTGATGATAAATGCCGAAATGCTGCATCACAAAGGCGGCACAGGCAGAAAAAACAGGACCAATAGAAAAGCGAGGGTCAGCTTTGATTGCTAACTCTCGCCATTCTTATATATTAACTACTATTTCTATGCCTTCCGCTTCTTGTGGTGCAAGAGGATCGGTCGCAGCAGGTGCTTGTTCTTCTTCAAAAGCACGTTCAATTTCGTTACAAAGTCGGAGAATTTCACCGTGGTTCTGCCTCATCACATTGTGCATGAGGGATCGAACATCAATAAGAATACCTTGTACGCGTTCGTATTCTTTATCATTTCCCTTCCAATCTCCAGTAGATTCTCCAATATTTTTCATCGTTGAAGGTGTTGGAAAATACTTTTTTGTTCTATCAAACGGCATTAAGAATGCATTGTATACGGTAATATCCTCACCGAACTCATCTTTGAACTTCTGCTCAGTAGCAATGTATTCACCGTATGTAATCTGCTTGTTTATAGAAGAGGACTCCGGTAGATGTACAGGAAATCCGGTAATACCGTATTTGTAGTACTTGGCATCAAGAACATAGATTTTATTCCCCACAAGCATAATAGTATCTGGCTCTAGAGCAGCATTATCTCTTTGTCTGCCACTGCGTAAATGCCAGGTTGTCTTGGGGAAGTAGTGCTTTTTATCACTCACACCGAAGGTGAAATCTATCAGTTTCTCCCATACATACTCAAAACGCTCTGTTCCGAAGTAAAACTGTTCAGGTGCATCTTTTTCGCCTAGGAAGTTTATTATCGCAAGCATACTATTGAATAGTTCCTTGTGCGTGTCATTAAAGGTTTGTCCCAGCTTGTCATATACCACCGACGTGAACATAGGCTTATCAAATCTTCGTAAGCGAGGTTCCTTTGGCATCGTCGCTGTGTAGAGCCATCCCAATTTCTGAAAACTCTCATACACACAATACTCATGAACCATAGAAATAAGGCTCTCATCATTAGAAACGGAATCCTTTACTATGTAATCCAAATATATAAAAGAGTTGCCTTGGGGATGTGCCTTCTGGTGTTTTATTGTTCTTGCCCAATTAATCTTTCCCCGGCGATTCTCCTTGTAACGCACTTCGTTTTCCGCGTAATAACCATTTCCCATATAATTACTGATGATGGACATATAGGCTTGAATAGGAAAATCAACGGTTTCCGGTCTTTTCATCTGATTAACCGGTAGTCGTTGGTCTTGACGGTTTGCATATTTGGAAAGTACCGTGATTAGTTTGACCACGTCCTGTCGGAGTTCTTTATCATCGTCCGGTAGTCGGTATCCTATAGGGAAGCAAACCGAAATTCCATCCCCTTCCGATTTAATGCCTACAAAAGTATCTCCTTCCAGGTTAGTTGTAACACGGCAACGCTGTCTCAGGTCATTTTCTACTATTGCTGCCATACACTCACTCCTCTATTGGTCACTGAGCCATATTGTTTGCTTGAGCAAATATTTCCGGCTTAAAAATGGAGAACCGTTCTTGACCACGACTGCTGTTGAATTTTTTCACCACTTCTTCAAGGCTGCGGTACTGATCAGCAAAAAGAGAATAGCGAGTGAATTTGAATGCATCGTCCCACAAGTATTTCAATACCTTTTCCGGGAATCGACTGTTGTTAGCAGCGGCTTTTTTTCGGATAATCTCATCTTTTTCTATATCATCTTCATCTGGATTGAATGCCAAATCGGCTGGTGCGATAAAGTATGCACCCAAACGCTTATCCTCCGCAGAGGAGACGCCTACACTGTTCTCCAGGATTTGAGCATTAATAATCTGGTTAAATGTTTTCCAAGTTATATTTGTATCTAGAATCTTTGTACCTGAGTGTTCTGCACGTGTTACATCATTCTCAATCATACGCATATGCCAACGGCGTTGGAATGCAGTATCAAGGGTAAACACGTTTTGGTCAGAGGTATTCATTGTTGCAAGAATATTTAGATTCGATGGCAATGTTACCGAGCGGTTCTCATCATCATATACAATTTTGGCCACATCAGAATTTGTAATACCATATTCACTCTCACCTTTATCGTCACGATCTAGGAGTTGGAATACCTCACCAAAGATCGCTGGAGCATTACCTCTGTTGATTTCTTCTATAATTAGGTAATACTCCTTGCGGCTATTGTTATACGCTTTCTCCAATAATTTTGTAAAGGGGCCGGGAGCAAACTCATATGAGATATGGTCTTCCAAGACTTTGGGCAAGATTTGACCAACAAAATCAGAGTTAGTATAATCCGGGTGGAAAACAACTCGTTCCATTCTCAATGGGTCATTACAGTACTCTGTCTTAACTGTATAACTCTTTCCTGCGCCCGGAACACCATAAAGAAGTGTGTTACATCCTCCTAACACCCTGATTTCAGCGATATTATCGGCGTTCGCAGGAATCTCTTCTGGGTTTCCAAACGGATTTTCTTTCTGATTCGTGAATGGAATTTGGTATTTGGCAATATCTAATATGCCGCGCCTTTCGCCTTCAAAAATACTATCCATTCCAATTCCTTGAGGCCATATAGCCGGAAGCGTATCTGTATCGATAAAACTTGCATAGTATTTATTGTAACTTGTCCTAAAAATCGTAATAATTAAATTGTCAATAATTCCTGCAAATCCGCCTTCTGATGAATACTCTCCATCTTCACCTCTGTTAGGTTCTGGAAAGCCATTGTCTATACCCCAAGCCGGGTGCTTTTGGCGAATGGTTTGACGACTAATACGATAATTGTTGCGACCCCCACGCGGTGCAAATTCTAATTTTGAAGCGTCACCATTTTGACCTAATACATAAGCTGATATCGTATAAATATGACGAGTTTCATTCTCCAGTGGACTATCTGACATTTCTCCCAGTGAAAGAAAACCTGTCAAATCATCGGTGTCTATTCCTGCAGCTTCAAGATAAGTCTGCCCCCCACCCGTTGTGGGTCTATCGATGTCATACATTTTTTTGAAATCTGATGGATTGATTTTGCGATAAAAAATGCTTTCGATATATTCCATTTAAAGACCTCCTATTTTATTATTGTAATAAGATATTCCTTTAATTTCTTAGGCAATGGACTGTTGTTGCTGCGAAAGCGATTATAATCTATATGTTGGACATCAACCATTCCATACTTGCTAAAGGCTTCTGCCAATTGATCCAAAGAAAACAAGCCATCTTCGCTGTAACTAATAAGGAATTTCCCGCAGTTCATTGTGTCTATTACTCTCTCAAAAGAATCAAGTCCCTGGGTTTTTGTACAAAACTTAGAATGCTGATCCCACCAATCGCGCAGACCACTCTTCCCAACAGCATCAGGAAAATCTCCTCTCGCAATTGTTTCTAAAATGTGATAGTTCGCAGCATATTGTCTTTTCATATAAGGCGGATCGATATAACACAAATCCGCAGTAATGTCTTTCGCCAAATCTTCTGCAAACCCCTGTAAAACCCTGTGATTGATATTCTCAGTTTCATCAAATTGAACGGGGGTAAGCATTAATTGTTCTAAAGAATTCTTTTTAAAGTTCGACAAGAAGTAACCATACGTTCCAGAAATATTCGCCACTCTATTAACTGCCATAATGAGTGTATGCTTTAGGAGTGAAGCCTCGGTTTCTGTAATCATCTTCTTATCTATCCAAAAATTGATTTGTTCCCTAATTGCATCTATTTTTGCAGCGTTTTCCGTTGTAAAATATTTTCGTGGATCGCAACCACTTGTAGGTTTTCCATCAGGAGCAAACTCATTGAAGAAAAAACCTTCTATTGAATCCAGACAATTAAGGTACTCTAAAACTGATTCATAAGGAGTTACACCATTAAGCGATATTTCTTTCAGTCCAGAAAATACAGGTGATTCCTTAAGCAGCAAATTTACTACTAAATGATGATAGGAATAAGTCATAACATCCGATGCTATTACGAAATAACCTTGCTTTCTGAATTCCAAAGACACTAACCCCGTGCCGGCCATAATATCAGCAACAACGCCAGTATCTCCAATCAACTCCTTGGTTTTATCTATAATTATTGGCAGTAATTTTGTTTTATTTCCAATGTATCTATACACCGCTGGCTCCTTCAAATTTCATTCCATTAATTGCGCTCAAATTTGGTAAGCGCCTCATTTCTTCCGCAATAATATCACATTCATCTGGTGTGATGTTGTAAAGCTTCATAATAAGTTTTTCTAATTTCAAATCCTTTTGATAGGTATATTTTTTAGAGAGTGCTTTCGCCAATGTTACAATCTCTTTGTCAATTTCATCACCCGAATATGCTTTTAATGGTAATGAAAAAATTATCTTCTTAGTGAAATATGGGTGGGACTTCCACTCATTCTCACCGTATACCTTAAGGTAATAATAGTACACTACTCTTGAATTTAATAAGGCTAAATAATACTCAAGTGGAGGCGCATCTTCGTCTTGCCTATATCGAATTATATATACTGTTTGACTCGTCAATCCGCCACTATAGTCCACACTAGCATATATTCCCAATCCAGTTTTTCTAATTAGAAGCTTGGGTGGAATATATAAGTCCGAATTTTTATAATTAATTCCTGGCATATTCATGGAGATATAGTTTTCTCCGGATATACCATATCTTTTAATATTTTCTCCAACTAAAATTCTTTCACAATCATCAAATGGATTTTCCTGGATGATATTTTTCAACGTAGTTGCATTCAAAAGGAAATCATTTTTACAAAATAGACATTCTTTTTCCCCATCCGTCATTTGTGCTTTTGTGTACCCTTGCGCATGACCACACATAGGACAGATAGCTATTTCTCCTTTTTTTGAAATCTCAACCCCACGACCAAAGATAAAAGTATGCTCCCAATCTATACAGTTTTCCTTGATTTTTGCTAGTAAATCTTCTTCATATTTTCGTGTATCAACATCAAAATTACAGCTTTCATTTGTAAGAAACCGAGCCTGTTTAGCTGGGTGTTTTTCTTTGTCATAAAAACATTCCAGAGATATCTTGGAAGTAAGAAACTGCTTCCGATCTTCAGTATTTAATCTAAAACACATTGCAACATCGTCTTCTAAAGGAATTCCTTTTTTGCATACAATTACAGATGTCGCTCTATTAACTTCATCAAATATTTTTTCACCTAATCGTGCAATAACCCGAATTTGAGTCTTCTCTGCTAGAAAGCGTCGCAGATGCTCGTTCTGACTATCAAAAAGAGAATCCGGTATAATAAATCCAAAATATCCTCCCTTGTCAACAATCTGGTATGCCAACTCTATAAAAAGGACGTAACTATCGTATTGACCAGCATTTAATCTAAAACCAGCCTCGGTCAGTTGTTGCCTATCATATACCTTTTCTGAACTCCAAGGTGGATTAGCGATAACGGCAGATATATACGGCAATTTTTTTCGCCAATATGTTGCTGTATGCCCTTTGATCTTTGGTGGGAGTATCGCATCTATACAGAAAAGTTCAGTTCTTTCATCTATTTGCTGAGATAACTCAGAAATGGCTTCCTTATCCACATCGATACCATAATACTTTACAGTATTATCCCCAAATTGCTTCATTGCTTCAAGTAAAGCTCCTTCACCACAAGCGGGGTCCAACACCGTCTCTATTTTATAATTATCTTTATCAGCTTCGCTTATTATCAGGGAGGCTATAAAGTTTGCTAGTCTATTTGGTGTATAAACTACACCATATTTCTTATTTGGATTCATCCTCTTTTGCCCCCATGCAACATTTTTTTGTAAGAACACCTATTGCCATTCAAAGATAAAAAACATCTTATTTGCGGAGTAGGCTTAAATCAACGCACTTTTTCCGCTCTTAACCCACTCGTCCACCTCGGAAAGCTTAAATTTCCATTGACGCCCAATTTTGCGGGCCGGAATATCTGATTTCTTTATCCAGTTGCGAATAGTATCTTTAGTTACACCTAAGTATTCAGCAACTTCTTCCAGGCTTGACCATTTTTCATTCATTTATTTCACCTCGCCAGCGGACTAGTGACTATAATTCAAATATAAATTTTATCACAAATAAGCTAAAACAACAATAAATTACTTGTATTCTATATGTTTAACTATGAATAAACATAAACAATAATTAATAGTAGTACATTTCACATATAAACAAGTTTAACCCTTCGCTTTACCAATATCTTTTAATTATTCCTGTGTCATACATTATTTGATATGATAAAATAAATATATTGCTGAAGTTTTGCTGACAACCAAGCAAAAGCAGAATATACTTCCAGCAAAAAAAGATTAGTGATTAGCTGGCAAAATTACTGAAATCCGAAATACTATTTTGTATGCAATAAATGCGTCAAAAGCGCAATAAGGAGGTTTAAATGAAAGCGGAAGCCGTTAGTTTTTTAGAAGATTTCATTAAAAAGAGTGTCGGCGCACAATACATAATCCCTGTATACCAACGAAATTACAATTGGAAAAAAGATGACCAGATAAAAAAGCTACTTTCCGATGTTGACGCTTTGTTAAAAGACGCCAATAAGAAGCATTTTATTGGTTCAGTAGTCTATGTTGTTACAAAAGACAGTTTGACAGGGCAAGAACGCGCTGTTGTTGATGGACAACAACGATTAACAACCGTATTTCTTATGCTCTATGCATTACGCGATCTTGCCAAAGAAGCAGGTCTGTCTATGATTGCTAATTCCATTACCTCATTGTATTTAGAAAACATTAACACCGATGAGAAATATAAGCTCCGTTTAAAGCCTTCTGTTTCTGATGATGATATTTTCGAAGCTATTGCTAAAGGCGAATTAGATAATATTGAATCCAATTCACGAGTTCTGATAAACTACCAAACAATTAAGATACATTTTAAAGGATTACTTCTTTCTAGGGATATTGAAACCATCGTTAATGCTTTACGACGTCTGTATATCGTCTACATTATGTTGGATTTGCATGATGATGCTCAGCAAATATTTGAGAGTATCAACTCGACTGGAATGGAACTTACAGCAGCTGATTTAATACGAAATTATGTTTTAATGAACAAAGATAACGACCGTCAAGAAGAACTATATCAAGATGTATGGCGCAAATTAGAAATAATTTTTACCGAATCAAAAAAACTGGAAAGCTTTTTCCGGTTCTATCTGGCAGCAAAACGACAAGCATTCACTAATCAAAAGCGTCTTTACCAGCAATTTCAGTCTTTCTGGGTTGAAAGTAGAATTACCATTTCGGAGGATGATCTACTTAAAGATATTCTTAATTATGCAAGACATTTTCAACGTCTTTATCTTTCTAAAAACACGGATATTCTTGGTGCCAACCTCGAAGATTTCCGCAGAATGAAATCCGAAATGCCTGCTCCTTTTGTTATAGAGCTGTTTGAATTACACCGCAAGGGATTAATAAATGATGAGCAGGTCAAGCAAACCTTGAAATTAATTAATACATATTTGATTAGACGATATATCGTTGGACAAGATACAAGTGATATCACTCGTTTTTTCCCAACATATCTTAAAAACGTCTTGGAATCATGTGCTAAATATGGATATTCGGATTTTGTTGACATTTGCAAACGGCATCTAATTAAAGATACTCGCCAAAAATCATCATATATGCCAGACGATGAGCAAATTCGCTCATATCTATTGACTGCAAATTCATATACGTTTAAGCACATGCGATGGCTACTGGAAAAAATCGAGATGCAAAATAATCCTGTCGGTTTGAATTTTGATAATTTAAGTATAGAGCATGTGCTTCCTCAGACGCGGAGTGAAGACTGGACTGAAATTGTTGCTATTGATGAAGAAAAATATTTAGATTATGTTCATCGAATAGGTAACCTAACACTAGTAGCAAACTCTGATAATTCCAAGATGGGCAATAAGTCATTTACTTTCAAAAAGCAGGTATTACAAGAAACGTCCCATATAAAAATGAATCAATATATTATTTCTCTCAATAGATGGGGACTTGAGGAAATTGATTATCGCTCACAAATAATCATTGACAGTATCCTCGCTCTATTCCCATATGATAAAAATTATAAGACCATTGATGATACTGATAGAAATATTAAAATTACATTGCACGGAGAAATAATAGCAACAGGGTACTTAGAGATTAATAACGCTGTTCGAGTTTTTGCTAATTCTCAGATCAATCTTGATGTTGCTGCATATACTTTGGGCGCGCAAACAAAACGCGAGGAATTATTCGTTTCAGAAATTATTGTCGAAGAAGAAGGAAAGTACATCTTACTAGAAGAACAAATATTTTCATCTGTTAGTACTGCCGCAGAATTTATATTAGGCGGCTCTAAAAATGGATGGGATGTCTGGAAAGGGTATAATGATCTACCGATTAAAGATCTGTTTAAAAATTGAGTTTACACATATACATAGAAGATGATTATGAGATTTCATTTCTGGCGCCTGTAAGCATCGGAGAATAGAAACAAAGAAAACCGTTGAATTAAAGAGGGTTCACATTTTATCAATTTTAAATTGATGGTTTATTAAAAACATGAAAAAGATAGCCTGTAATTAAAATGATTCATGAGACCACATCTATCCCTGTTAACTCAACCTTACCTTCAAAATTTCGGTCGTTATGTTTCCGTCGACAAATAAAACGGGGTTTGCAGGTCTTACATAATCTATGCTATTATACCATCAAATTCAGAAATCCCTTAAACTCCCTATTTATAAACCCTCCCATCCTTATTTGTCAACCACACATGACATCAAGAGACGCACTACACGTGCTTAAATGTGAAAATCTTTTTGTTTAAGCTAACTTCATTTCGCCATAAGGTTTTATCTTTTGTTTAGAAATTAAACACTCTTGGCGAAACTCCACACCGTTTTTCTACTTCTGACCAATAAGCAAATCAAATATATTCTAAAAACACACCAATAAAATCTCCAGTCTCTCTACTTCGAAAATAAAAACAGCCCTTGAAAATGCCGCAAATAAGCCATTTTCAAGGGCTGTTCTATTTATTTTTTCTCCAGCAATGCCACGCACTCAACGTGCACCGTCATCGGGAACATATCTACCGGCTGGGCAACTTCAGCCTGATAACCGTTCTGTTCCAGATAAGCCAAATCGCGGGCAAGCGAAGCCGGATTACAGGAAACATAAACTATACGCTGTGGCATGACCTGCGCAATAGCAGCCAGCACTTTTTCTTCGCAGCCAGCACGAGGCGGATCAAGCAGCACAACTTCGGGACGCACACCCTGTTCTACCAGTTCCTGCATTTTAACAGCAGCATCCCCTAAAATAAATTCAGCATTATCACAGCGATTATCTTCAGCATTACGTTTTGCATCTTCAATAGCAGAAGCTATAATCTCAATTCCATAAACTTTTTGGGCATGTTTTGCCAAATACAGAGAAATTGTACCGGTTCCGCAGTAACAGTCAACAACGGTTTCACCACCGCTCAAAGCCGCAAATTCAATCGCTTTGTTATAAAGCTTTTCAGCCTGGGCACTGTTTACCTGAAAAAACGACTGCGCGGAAATATTGAATTTTAAAGTTCCCAAACGGTCTTTGATCGTCGTTTTACCATATAATAAGCGTGTTTTATTACCCATCACGATATTGGTCTGTTTTTTGTTGATATTCTGCACTACACTTTTCAAGCCCGGAACAGCATCACGCAGCATTTTGACCAGCTCTTTGCCATGTGGAATATCGTAACCGGCAGTAATGATAACTGCCATAACCTCACCAGTGTTAACACCAACCCTGCCCATAACATGGCGGACTACGCCCTTACCTGTTTTTTCATCATAAGCAGAGATTTCATACTGCCGCATCCATTGACGGACAACAGCAATAATGTCATTGTTACGCTGCTTCTGGATCAGACAGTTTTCAACGCCGACTACTTTATGTGTAGCCGCAGCATAACATCCGATTTCCAAAATTCCATTTTCAAATGCAACCGGGAACTGCATTTTGTTACGATAATGCCATGGATCTTCTTCACCGATGATCGGCAGAACTTTGACTTCCTGTAAATGCCCGATCCGAAAAAGCGCATCGCGAACCTGCTGTTCTTTAGCCTTTAATTGCCCCGTATAGTTTAAATGCTGCAGCTGACAACCGCCGCAGGCTTCATAAACAGGACATAATGGTTCTACCCGCTCAGGTGATGCTTCCAGAATGGCCGTTACTTTCCCTGACGCATAATTTTTCTTCACCTGTTCCAGCTCTACTTCTACTGTCTCATCTGCTAAGGCGCCATGTGCAAAGACCGTAAATCCATCAGTCTTGCCCACACCTTCACCGCTGCTTCCTAATCCTGTTACTTTTAAAGTTATTTTATCACGCACTAAAAATTTATTATCAACGCTCATAAAATTCTCCTAAATTAAATTTTCAACAACTAAATTATACCACAAATCTATACAGTTTCTTCATTTTACAGTTTAAATAAAATGGCAGAAAAGCGAACTTTTTCACCTTCTGCCAAAATAATCAGCTATTATTTAGTTGCATCTACCCAACTACCTCCAGTTACCTTTTCCAGCATTTCAGCACTGATCGGCAAAGCTGAATGAGGTGTCCCTGCAGCAATAAAAGTAATGTCATACTCTTTCAAACTATTATCCAGATAAACTGAAACCTGCTGACGCAAGGCAAACGGACATACTCCTCCGGGCGCAAAACCTGTGATTTGCATTACAGTTTCCGCATCTGCCATTTTGATTTTTTTCGCTTCGATGGCACGGCCCCATTTTTTTGTGTCTATTTTCTTATCGCCGCAGGCAACAATCAAAATCGGCTTGCCATCAGCTAAAAAACACAAGGTTTTGGCTATCTGTCCCGGCGTTGTGCCCAAAGCCTGAGCCGCCAATTCCGCAGTATGTGTTGATCCCGGCAATATTTTTATTTCCAGTTCCGGATAAGCCTGCAGGCTTTCCTGTACTCTTTTCAAACTTGTTTCATATTCTTCTGCATGCTCTTCCATTTCCATCATCCATCCCTCACATTTCTTTTGCAATTCTGCCACAACTAACAGCTTTATTTTTATACTTTCTGTGCTATAATATATCCATACATGAAGTCATACAGGCATCTGTTGTAATTTTAACACAGACAAGTCTCTCTGACAAATCAAAGTACCTGTTAAAGGAGGTTTATCCATGGATATCATTACTAAAGATACCGGCATCATCGATGCTGTTCAACAACATCCTGAAATTTTGGAAGTGTTTGCTAAATATGGTCTGGGCTGTGTTGGCTGCATGGCAGCTCATTACGAAACCATCGGCCAGGGAGCAGGCGCTCACGGCATTGATGTTGAAGCGCTTATTGCCGACATCAACAAGGCTGTTGCTGCTGCAAAATGATCTTCTTAATAAAAAACAGTCTGACGTTGAAGCGTCAGACTGTTTTTTATTACCACTTGTACAATGATCTCAATAAAGCTATCTCAACTTTATATCCAGGCAATTCATTCGGTGTTTCTAAATAAAAGGGCAAGTCTTTCAGCTGAGGATGATTAGTGACAGCGCTGAGCGCTTCCAATCCAATGTTCCCCTGACCTATTTTTGCATGCCGGTCCTTATGGCTGCCCAAAATATTCAGGCTGTCATTGATATGAACAGCTAAAAGACGTTTCAAACCAATAATTTTATCAAATTCCTCCAAAACACTTTCCAAATCATTAACTATATCATAGCCGCCGTCAAAAACATGACAGGTATCCAGACATACCCCCAGTTTTCCCTGCAGCTCCACTCTGTCGATAATCGAACGCAGTTCCGTAAAGTTTCGCCCAACTTCACTGCCTTTACCAGCCATAGTCTCCAGCAGCACCATTGTCTGCTGCTGAGGACGCAGGATTTCATTCAGCAATTCTGCTATCATGATTATTCCCTGCTCTGCTCCCTGTTTTACATGACTGCCAGGATGGAAATTATATCTTGTACCAGGCAGCAGCTCCAGCAACTGCAAATCCTCAGTCATTACCATACGTGCAAAATCCCTTATTTTAGAATCTGCCGAACAGGCATTGAGTGTATAAGGCGCATGTGCCAGGAGCGGCGCAAAAGAATTCTCCCGCATCAGCGCCAGTAAAGCCCTGATATCCTCTGTATCGATCGCTTTGGCTCTGCCTCCGCGTGGATTACGTGTAAAAAACTGAAAGGTGTTGGCACCAAGAGCCAGTGCCTCCTCTCCCATATGCAAATAGCCTTTTGCCGACGATAAATGACAACCAATATTGAGCATAGACCCTCCTAGATTTACAAAGCTTTTAAAAATACGTTATAATTATAACATATCAAGCCTGTTGAAAGGAAAAGTTTGACCATGCAAGCATTACGAGAACACCTGCTGAGCCTGCAGGACACCAAATATCAGAAATTTCACAGTGCCCTTTGTCCCGGTATCGATAACATCATCGGCATCCGTATCCCTGTATTGAGAAAACTGGCAAATGAAATCCTCCGGGATGGAGATTACCCTACTTATCTGCAGAAAGCCTTATACGAACCTTTTGTCTACAGTGAAGAAGCAACCTTATGCGGTATGATTTTAGGTTTACTGAAAATTGATTTTACTGAACTGCTGGAAAATCTCAATATTTTTGTTCCCCGCATCGACAATTGGGCTGTTTGTGATGTTACCTGCGGCGGTTTGAAAGTTTTCAAAAAAAATCAGGCTCAGGGACGCGAATTTCTGCAGCAATATCTTGCTTCTCCCAGAGAATATGAACTGCGGTTTGCTGTTGTAATGCTGATGAATTATTACAATGATGACACATATATCGACAATACACTGAAAGAACTGAACAATGTACGACACGAAGGTTATTACGTAAAAATGGCCGTAGCTTGGGCTTTATCGCTGTGCTTTGTCAAGCAGCGAGCTAAAACAATGGAACTTTTTCAAAATAATGAACTTGATGACTTTACTTACAACAAAGCCCTTCAGAAATGTCGTGAATCCTTCCGTGTCAGCGATGCAGATAAAGCCCTGCTGCAAAATATGAAGCGTAAATAAATAATAAAACTCCCGTCTTTATTCAAGACGGGAGTTTTATTATTTTGCCATGCTCAGCAGCATCGCTACTGCTAAAATACTCATGGGTATCAAAATCGCCAACTGACCGATTTCATTGGAATAGTTGAAGAAAAAGAATACAGAAAGCCGAGGCAACAGCTCCTAATTGCCAAACAACAGACCAAAAATCAAAGGAAATGCATTAACAGGCCTTAATTCCGTTATTGATGGTATAGGTATAATAACAAAACCTTTAAAGAGCAGCGCCGTAACGGCAAATACTGCCGTCAGCAAAGCTGCAAATGTCAGTTTTTCTGTTTTATTTCTCTGCGCCCATCATTCCGCCTACTTTTGCACCAGTTTAACCAGCACTTCCACACATTTTAGCAGGGAAGGCACCGGCAAATATTCAAAACGCCCGTGGAAATTATGCCCGCCGGTAAAGATATTGGGACATGGCAACCCCATTTCTGAAAGCCTTGCACCGTCAGTACCACCTCGTACCGGTACTAGATGCGGCTCGATTCCAGCTGCACGCATTGCATTTTCAGCCCGTTCAATTATTTCATAAACAGGCATAATATATTCCTTCATATTACAATAGACATCTTCCATTTTACAAACAACGCTGCCCGCGCCGTATTCAGCGTTCAGACAATCCACCATATGCAGCAGCAGTTTTTTACGATCTTCCAGCTTCTTCCTGTCATGATCGCGCAAAATCATTTCCAGCTCAACTTTATCCGTACCGCCATTGATACGCAGACTGTGATAAAACCCTTCATACAGCTCAGTATATTCAGGACGCTCGCCGGCAGGCAGCAGCATCTGCCACTTGGCTGCCATCGTCACAGCGTTGCGCATCTTATTTTTAGCAGAACCAGGATGTACCGAAACTCCATAAAATGTCACCGTGGCATTGCAGGCATTAAAGGTTTCATAATTCAATTCACCAACAGCGCCGCCGTCAACTGTGTAGGCAAAATCAGCACTAAAATCTGTCAGAGGAAAATGCTCCGTTCCCCGTCCTATTTCTTCGTCAGGGGTAAACGCCAAAAGTATCTTGCCATGCTTGATTTCCGGATGTGCAAGTAAATACTCACAGGCTGAAACAATAGCGCATACTCCAGCCTTGTCGTCGGCTCCCAGCAAAGTCGTACCGTCCGAGGTTATAATTTCCTGTCCCAGATAATTTTTTAATTCTGGAAACTCCTTCGGGCTCAATTTAACCCCTTTGCCAAGGTCCAGCTCACTGCCGTCATAGGCAGAATGCACCTGCATTTTGATATTCGCTCCCGATGCTTCATTACTGGTATCCATATGAGCAAGCAACCCGATAACAGGCAGTTTTTCATTCGTATTAGCCGGCAATGCAGCCAGTACGTAACCATATTCTGTAAGTGCTACGTCATCCAAACCCAAACCTGAAAGTTCAGACTTCAGTAGTTTTGCCAGCTTTAACTGCTTTGCCGTACTGGGCGAAGTTTCTGATTTATCATCAGAAGCCGTATCCAAAGCGACGTAGCTTCGAAAACGTTCAATAATCTTATCTTTACTGAGTTCAATCATTTTTATATACTCCTAAGATCTGCCGTGCAGATAGTCTAACAACTGTCGCGCAATCCTGCCGTTGCGCCCGGTGTGACTCATTTCCCACTTTACCGCAGCAGCACGCAGATCTTCTTTTGGAATATCCAGCCCTTCGGCTTCAGCTTTATTTTCCAACAAACGGAAATACTGCTCCTGATCCATCGAATCAAAAAATAATTTTATACCGAAACGGTCAGCCAGAGAAATTTTTTCGTTAATACTGTCGCGGCTATGCAGCTCGTTCATATTCTGATCCTGCCACACTTCCTTGATAATATTACGGCGATTGGAAGTAGCATAGAACAACACATTATCAGGTTTTACTTCAAGCCCACCATCTAAAATGGATTTTAACGCTTTGTATTCCACTTCAAATTCTTCAAAAGACAAATCATCTAAAACAACGATAAATTTTTTGCCCCAACGGCTCAATTCCTGCATCACCTTTGGCAATCCGGCAAAGTCATGGCGTTTTACTTCAACCATCCGCAGACCTTTTTCAAAAAATGCATTGCCGAGAGCTTTGATAGATGATGATTTGCCAGTACCACGATCGCCAAAAAGCAATACATTATTAGCAGGCTTTCCTTCTAAAAAAGCTTCCGTATTGCGTATCAATTCTTCTTTCTGATAATCATAACCATACAGCTTATCAAAAGTCATATCAGAATAGTTTTTAGTACCAGACAGGCATTCCAGTTCGCCATTCCAGGCAAAGGCACCGTTGTCCAGCATTGCGCCATAACCATAGTCATTATAATAACTGCATAAAATTTCTACAGCTTGCCGCCCGTTTGCATCACCTTCAGCATGCAGTAAAATTTTTTCCAGCTTACTGCGTCCCGGCAAAGGCCTGAACACTGTCGGCGTATAGTTTCCCAGCAGTGGATGGTTTTTATAACGATTAAAAACGTCATCGACGAACTCGCGCATAATTACAATATCATGCGCTGCAGCTCTTGCCAGTCCTTCACCAATTTTACCGTCATTTTTTTCGGCAACAGCAGAAAACACATTCTGCTCATGCACGATTGCCGACAGCAAATACTCCAAAGGAATAATCCCTGTCAGGCCTTTTTCTTCAGCAGCAACCAGCAGCAAACCTTCCAGTTCCGGCGCAAAAAATTCTTTAGGCCTGCGCAGAGCATTTACGATCGGGTCGGATAACAGAGCTCGGTAGATCACCAGGTTACTTAAATTAGCGCAGCAATTCATCTCATTCATCTCCGTCTGTCAAAGATTTTAGAAGGTTCTGAATACTTTTTTTATAAACAGGGTGTATTTTATCTGCAGCAATTTCTGACAGCGGCTGCAGTACAAAAAGTCTGTTTTGCATATCAGGATGCGGCAGTACCAGTTTTTCACTATAATAGATCAGATCATCATACAAAAGTAAATCTAAATCTATATTTCTTTCACCCCAATGCCGTAATCGCACCCGACCCATTTCCAGTTCAGTATCCAAAAGCAGCTTCAGCAACTTTTCTGGTGCTAAATCAGTTTTCACACAAGCAACAGCGTTAATAAATTCAGGTTGATCTGTCACACCATAAGGTTCAGTTTTAAAAAAGCTTGATACAGACCTTATTTGCAGTCCTTTGACCAACAACATTTTTAAAGCCTGTCTGAGATTAGCTTCCTTATCACCTAAATTACTGCCTAAAGCTATATATGCGATGGACATAAAATTGCCTCCAGCATCCTTATAGCCCGCAGATTTTCCTGTACATCATGCACTCGTACCATTTGAGCTCCTGCATACACAGCCTGACAACTGGCAGCAATCGTACCTTCCAGGCGTTCTTCTGCTGGAATTCCGCCGAGTACACTTCCAATAGTACTTTTGCGTGAAGCAGCAAGCAATACAGGATAGCCTAAACCTGTCAGTGATTTCAGCCCCTGCATCAATTGCAGATTTTGTTCAATATTTTTAGCAAAACCAATGCCGGGATCAAAAATTATTTTTTCTTTTGCCACGCCACGGTTTTCCAGGATTTTAGCCCGTTGCAGCAAATAAGCTGCAACCTCTGTTACTACATTTTTATACTCGCAGTTTTGCTGCATATTTTTAGGCGTGCCTCGCATGTGCATTAAAATAATCGGTACTTTACTGCCGACAACTAAGTCAGACATAGCAGCATCACCTTCCATCGCAGTAACATCGTTAATGATATCTGCGCCAGCTGCTAAAGCCGCCTCTGCCGTCGAGGCACGATAAGTATCGATAGAAATAACACAAGCCGGATAACGCTCTTTCAATGCCTTGATAACAGGAACAATGCGCTTTTGTTCCTCGTCTGCAGTTACGGCATCACTGCCAGGGCGGGTAGATTCCCCGCCAATGTCTAAAACAGCCGCCCCTTGTCTAAGCATTTCGCCTGCCTTTTCCACTACCTGTTCCAACTGCGGCACACGCGAACCTGCGTAAAACGAGTCTGGTGTAATATTTAAAATACCCATCACCAACATTTTATCATAATTCAGTGTCCTGCCGTCAGATAAAATAGTTTGAGGAATCGGCGCATCTAATATAGCCATCAATTCACTTTTTATTCCTGCCATACCAAAATAAGGCATCTGCGTTAATTTTTCCAGCAGCCTAGCATAATGTTTATATGTTCCCAGAAGAATTACATCTACCCGTTCTTCAGCACAAACTACACACCCGGCTGGAATTGCACAATCTCCACCACAAGCCAGCATTTCCTGTTTAATAATATTGGCAGCAGGAGTACGGATATCCAAAATTTTTAAGGGAACAATTTCACTTTTATGCAAAAAAATCGCTTCACTGGCAGGATGAATACCCAATTGACTGAATTCATTGGCCAGTGTTTGCGGTTCCAGCTTCAGAATCATATCCCCACGTCCTTCCAACCCTTTTCGACACAAGCAAAAGCGTTATGATTATGGATACTTTCAATGCTTTCCACAGTTGCTTTATACCATATTATGCGTTTATCGGCTTCCAGACGCAAAGCAATTTCGCGGACCGCGTCTTCAACAAAACGCGGATTATCATAGGCCTGCTCAGTTACAAACTTTTCATCAGGACGTTTCAAAAGACCGTAAACAGGCGCGCTTGCTCCTGCATCAGCAATAGCAGCCAGTTCTTCAAGCCAAACCATTTCAGCAGATCTAATTTCCAATTTAGCCAAAGCTCTTTGGTTATGAGCGCCATAAGCGCTGATCTCTTTCGAGCATGGGCACAAGGTTTGAATAGGAATCTCCGCAGAAATGCGCAATGAAAACTGCTCATCCTTTTCAGCCGTATAAACACAATCGATATCCAGCGGTGCTCTCTGCCCACTGACAGGAGCCGTTTTATAAATAAAATATGGAAAATTTAATTGCAGAAAAGCCTTTTCTGCCTGCAGCCGGTCCTTCAAATGGTCAAGAATATTTTCTAAAGAACCTAAGGTCACTGGTCCTAGCGTTTGCAGGCACTCTACAAAACGACTCATATGCGTTCCGCGCAGATCATGAGGAAGATCAACCGCCAGGCTTACTGTAGCGACCGTGTTCTGCGTTCCCTTTTCTTTATCTTTCAATGCTATCGGCCAGCGCAGATTTTTGATGCCAACATGCTTCAACGGTATATTACGACGATCTAATTCACCCTGTACATCCTTCATTATAGATCACCTCGGTAAATACAGCCGCTGGTTTTAGTTTCCCAGACTTCAACTTCATAAAGCTTATAGTTGGGCCCCTGCAGCATTTTTTGTAAACGTTGCCACACCCAAACAGAAATATTTTCTGCTGAAGGCTGCTTTAAAATATCATTAAGACAGGCATGATCCAATTTACTTAAAACCTCTTCCTTGACAATATTCTTAAGACGGATAAAGTCGATTACCATGCCTTCCTTATCAGGAGTTCCCTCTACTTTCACGACTAATTTATAAGTATGCCCATGCAGTCTTTCGCATTTACCATTATATTCTGGTAAATAATGAGCCGCATCAAATTCAAACTCTTTTAAAACAAACATAGCCCACCTCCAAAATAATTAAACTGTCAAGCCGGCAAAATCATCCTGCTGCCGCAAAGCTTCATAAGCAACGATAGCAACTGAATTTGATAAGTTAAGCGATCTTGCTTCAGCAATCATCGGGATACGCACACAGCAGTCTTCGTATTCCATACGCAGTTTCTCAGGTAATCCTGCCGTTTCCTTACCAAAAATCAACAGGCTGTCCTTTTCGTAGCATACTTCAGTATACCGCTTATGTGCTTTTGTTGTCAGCAAAAACTTAGCATTATCCTTATACTTTTCCAGCACTTCATAAACGCTGTCATAGTAGTGCACATCTACCAGGTCCCAATAATCCAATCCAGCACGTTTTAAATATTTATCTTCGACCGAAAATCCTAACGGCCGCACTAAATGCAAATGACAACCTGTCGCTGCACATAAACGTGCAATATTTCCCGTATTACCCGGAATTTCTGGTTCTACTAAAACGATATGCATAAAATGTTCACCTCTCCAAATTTTAGAAACGCAAAATGCACAGTCACCTGACTGTGCACTTACATTATTTATTTTTCTTCAACAGTTCATCAACAAGTTCACGCATTTTATGCTGATCTTCTGTCGTATTTACTTCCTCTTTCACCTTGTTATCTTTTTTATCATGCTCATTTTTATATTTTTCAGATTTTGTTTCTACAGCTTCTATTCCCAGCATTCTCTGCCATACTCCCATAATTTTTTCACTATAATTAGGGCTCATGGCCCAGGTACCGTTCAACTTATACCAGGTATCACACAATCCACGCTCTAATCTGATAGCATGAGCCAAATCATAACGCGGGTCAACGATCTTCGTCGAAGGATTCTTCTGCGTAGTATAGGCTAATAAATGCTGAATATGTGCACGTACACCAATTTCAGGAGTCTTAAAATGTGCCCCTTTTACACCGCCGCCTGTAGTACCAAGTCCACAGAAATTATTCTGTTCCGGCTTTACATCGCCGCCAAAACGGAAAAAACCTGTTTCTACAAGAGCCTGGGCAAAAGCAAGATCTTGGCGCACTCCTTCGCGACTGGCTTCCTGCCAGTATAAATCAACAATTTCTTCTGCACTGCAGGTCAATTTTAAATCCGGATTATTTTGTTTTAGCAAAGCCACAGCCTGAGATTTACTGGCGACCGCTTCTCCAAAAATACCAATTTCCTGATAACCGACCGGCAAGGCAGGACTTACAACCGTCTTAGGCAAAGTTCCTTGAGCGGTGGCAGAACTGCCTGCTTTATCATTATTTCTGTTGATTATTGGAGTCTCGTTTTTTTGCTGCTTAGTTTTATTTTTTTCTTTAGACTTCTTTTTCGCTTCTTTTTCTTTCTCTTTAGCCGCCTTTTTAGCTTCTTTCGCAGTCAACTGCGGCGCTGTCGCAACAGTACGCACCTGTACCTTAGATTGATTAGGCGTTGTAATACGCCGCGATTCGGTCGGGGTATTCTGTATCAATACCTGCTTCTGACTGCGTGGTTGCGGTACAGATGATACTACAGGCTGAGTTTCATTGGTTTTATTCTCTTTCTTCCTCGCTTCTGCCTGAAGCGGCATCACCGCAGCACAGCAAAAAGCCAAAGAAATAGCTATTAATTGTTGTTTTTTTAAATTCACGTCACTTCTCCTGCTTATTATATATTGATAGTTAAATTTTACCCCATTTCTACTGATACTGTAAAGTTTTATTCATCTTCTTCACAAAAAATACGCATCTTCTATGTTATAATATAAATAAAGAATTTTTTAAGGAGTTGATAAATTATGCCCACTACTTTTAAGTTCATCAATCATGCTTGTTTCACTCTGACACATGAAGGACATACTATTATTTTTGATCCTTATCTCGATGGCAGCACCCAGGATATCAATGATCTTAAAGTTGAATATATTTTTGTTTCTCATGGCCATTTCGACCATCTTGGCAGTGCAATAGAGCTTGCTAAAGCGTACAATGCAACAATTATTTCCACAGCTGAGGTTTGCGGAGTTGTTAGTGAAGCCGGCGTGGAAAACCATGCTATGCATTTGGGTGGGACGCACGAATTTCCTTTTGGTAAAGTGCGCCTTACTTTAGCATTCCATGGCAGCGGCATTCCTGGTGGACATGCCTGCGGTTTTATTGTCGATTTCTATGGTACTAAACTTTATTTTGCCGGCGATACCGCTTTATTTGGCGATATGCAGCTTTTACAACGATTGGATGCCTTTAATTACGCAGTTCTCCCCATTGGTGATAATTTCACAATGGGACCAAAAGACGCAGCTATTGCAGCCGAATTTTTACAAGCTGAATATGTAATTCCAATCCATTATAATACATGGCCTTTGATTGCTCAGGATCCAGTTAAATTTAAAGAAGCTGTCGAAAAAAGCACGAAATCTAAAGTTTTAATTGTAGCACCAGGTGAAAGTATTGAATTAAAATAATTTAGAATGAATATAAAAATAACCTTGCCATAGGCAAGGTTATTTTTATATTCATTCTAAATACATCGCTGCAAAATAAGGTTCCAAAACATCCTCACGACGCTGCAGTGAAAAATTAACACCAATAGTTATTTCACCTCCAGCTGCTACAATCCCTTTTATTCTGCAATTAGTACCAATCCTTAAATTATTTTTCACTATCAGTAACGCCCGTTCCATTTGCACATTATCACCAATAATCAGATTATCACCAACTACTATCGTTACTCTTCCCAACAAATGTAAATTGTTTTCTATAGTAATATTCTTTTCGGAAATCAGGAAAGCATCCCCCTTTAATGCTTCCACTATACAAGGTAACCTTGCCCCATATAAATCATCACTATAATAAATTCCCTTACCGAACCCCAACTGGCGATATTCGTCATCGGTCAAAAAACTATAGTGGCTCCATTTTTTATAAGCGCCTATGTCCAATGTCTCTAAAATATCACCTGCTTCACCAACACAGATTAAATCATTATACTTATTGAAATCACCATTTATCTTACGACCAGCAGTTAAAGTATTTTCGTAAAACTCCTGTCCGCGTCCTAACGGCGGCTGTAAACAAACCTCTGCCAATCTTATTTGCATATCATCTGCTATTGAAATAACACTCACTTTACGCCCTGGCAGACTTTCAGCTCTTTCTAAAACAACTTCTGTCTGCATTACTTTTTGACCAGGATATAACATTTGCTCTTCAAGCCTAAAGCTTTCTGTCAGATTACTACTCTGCTCTTTTCTCAGCACACAACTCATAACATCACCAGTTGCAGCCTGCAGCTGATTATGTAAAACAATTTTGCTTTCAGCCTCAATTTCTTCGCGCAACGAATAATATAATGCCTGAACAGCTCCGCTCAACACAACACATGCCAACAATACAACAATGCTTACACTGCCTCTGCTATATCTGTTTATTTTCATCCTTCAATGACTCCATTACCTAAAAGCAGTACCTTACTGCTGGTTATCCTTCTTCCGCTTTTAGTATCCTGGATTTTTATGGTCAGCATCAATTCTCTGTAATTCAAACGTTCTGCCCGAAACTCTTCGATCTTTACAGATGCTAAAGACAAAACATTAACGCCTTTCAAAGAATTACTTTTAGTTTGACGATATAAAATATTACCACTCAGATAAAATGTTATCTGACGACTGCCAAAAACATCCTGACAAATTATTTTACTGCTGCCTTTATACCCTGTATTACTGATTGTTACTGTTGCTGCATGTAAAAACAATTCTCTCTCAGGTAATGAGAAACTGTAATTTGCAGCCCGCCGCAGCATAATGTCAGACTGTATACGCTGCCAGCCCTGCAGCAGCTGTCGCACCCCGCCTGCAAACAGCAGGCTCGTCGTTATAATAAATATTAAAGCCAAATTTAATTCGACTAATAAAAATCCTTTATTCCGACAATGCATAACGCACCTTATTAACAAGCACCTTTTGATTTCTGCATTCTCTGACTGTAATTATTTCCTGTTTAATTTGCAAGTTATCAATAAATTCCTTACGTTCAATAAACAGCCCCTGCTCTGCCGCTAAAGCATCTGCCGCCTCCACGTTCCTTACTTCCAACAATTCAAATGCCAGTTCCAGCCGATTATATTGCTGCATTGCTAAAACGCAAGCCTTATAACCTGTCAATAATGAACAGCAGGTAATACTGACAAGCAGTAAAACCAGCATCACCTCAATCAACATAAATCCCTGCTTATTTAATTTCACTTACAACGACCCTTCCAGTTACAGGCTGTACTTCAAACTTTTTTACCAGCTGTGGCTGCCGTCTATTTTTTATTAAAACCGAAAAATAAACCTGCGGTGCACCTTCTGCAGAAAAGCGTATTATTGAAGTATTAGGACTGTAAAAATACAGACTTCCCTGCCCGATTTCCTGAAGCCTTACTTTTTTTACAATTTTACCTTCGCGATAAACATAATAACACTGTTGGTCTAAATCAACAGTCAACTTATTCTGTAAGCCCGCTCCCCAAAGAGCTGCCTGCTGCAACGCAGTTACTTCCGCCGCCAGTCGCTGACAAAACCCTTCCATCTCCAAACGGTTGTCTACTTTAATAATACCCTCTGCACAAGGAATCAATAATGCCATAACTAAGCCATAAAAGCTGATATAAAGCAGTATTTCAACAAGTGTAAATCCAGAATTATTACGACTGCTTGCTGCCATCTGAAACAACTTCTTTTCCTTCGGCATCATTACCTTTAAGGATGTAATTCAGTCCATTATCAGCAATGGCATAAGAAAAAACAGTATTAGTAGCATCTTGAAAACCTTTATTTCTGGCAATGTATTCACTCACCAAATCTTCTAATTTTTCTGGGCATTTACCCTTTTCCATTTTATATAACTGAATCGCACTGTCCACTGTTAAAAGATCATTTTTCAGTTTGGCATTTTTAGCTTTTTTATTAGCTGAATCAATAGACGGCAGAAGCATTCCAGCCAACACACCCAACATAGCCGTTACAGCCACCAGTTCAATCAAAGTGAAACCTTTTCTTCCACATAAATTTTTATAAAAATTCATCATAACACTTCCATCATTCGTATTCAGGTATTTCCGTTAAAAAAGTCAGTAAAGGTGACGCTACTGTAAAAATCATAGCACCAATCACTAACGATATAATAATTAAAAGTACAGGTTCCAATAAAACTTTAAAATTTTTTAAACTTGCGGTAAAATCCTGCTCCAGTAATAATGCTGCTTCCTTAAGCATCGTTGCTAAAGCCCCTGAACTTTCTCCGACGATTAAAAATTCTATGGTCAGTGAACTAAAAAGCGGAGAAGCTAATGCTGCTGCCTTGGTAATATCGCTGCCGCGAACGATAGCTTCTGAAAAAAGCATTGCTTTTGCAGTCATTTTTTTATCAGCACTTCCAGCAGCAGCAGTTTTTATCGACACCGGCAACGAAATTCCACTATTAAGAAGCAACGACAGTATTTTGCAAAATCGTATTTCCAAAAACGTCTGTCGATAACCTGCGATAAGAGGCAGGCAGAAGCACCATTTCAGCAGACTATACCTTCGCTGCCATAAATAATATAAAATAAATAAACTTAAAGACGCTGCTGCCTGCCAATATTTAACAGCAATTTCACGTACAAACATCATTACCTGTAAAGGCAACGTTGGAACAAGGTCAAAAGACTGATATAAGTCGGCAAACAATGGTAGTAATTTAACTACAAATAAGCAGCCAGTTACTATAGCTAATGATAATACCAAACATGGATATAAGCAGATATTCTTTAAAAATCTGTTTATTTCTTCCTTCTGCCCAAAATAAACAGCCAGTTCAGACAACATCTCCTGTAAGATGCCCCCTTGTTCTCCTGCCTCAATTACTGACACAGTAACAGGTCTAAAAATATGTACGTGTTTTTTCATCGCAGCAGACAACGCTTTTCCAGATTGTAAATCAGCAATCAATAAACAGCAGACATTTGTTAAAGAAACCGGGCAGCGTGTTTTTAAAAGTTCCAATGCTCTGCACAACGGAATACCGCTGCCAATCATGGCTGCCAATTGCTGAAAAAAACGGCTGCGTTCTTTGTCATTAACTTTACCACTATTAAACAAACGGCTTATTTTAATAGTGAAACTTTGTACTTCTTCTATCCCAGTAATATAATCATAATTTTCGTGTAAAAATGCTGCTACTTCCTGTTTACTGTCAGCTAAATAACTTCCCTGGTAAAGTTTTCCTGCCATACTGCGTGCTCGCCAGCGGTACAACTGCATTGTTACACCTCCATTATTTTCAGGTATTCTTTATTCTTGCACTATACTCCCTCTCATTCTAATGATATTTGTGAAAAAATAGTGAACGAGAAAATAAAAAAGACGTCTTTCCAAGGAAAAACGTCTTTTTTATTAACTATTATTTTTACCAATTCAGATATTTAAGCTATCTTACTTTCTCCAACAGCTCCAGATATTTTCCCTTTACCAAATCTGGTTCAAAGACATATAGTAAATGTTTAAGCTGTTCTCTGCTTGTACGCGGCTGCTGAGAGGCCCAATAGCCCACTGTTAACTGTACCAGTCTGCGTACTCTGATCTTATTTTTTTCACTTTTAGCAGCAGATAAACCAAACTGCAGCCACTCTCCGTATACAGTCATTTCTTCCTGCATAGTCAGTCTCGCCACAGCAGTTATCAAATCCCGCTGAGTACGCAGCACCAAACTGCCTATTTGTTCCCGTTGCTGCTGACTGCGCCTGCTGGAAACAGCCTGATCAAGTAAAACCAGCATAAAATTCTGCCACGGAGCATATAATTTAAACGCGTTAGCAAAACCATCCCAGCCTGCATACATTTGAAAATGTAAGGCAATATTCATCAGCGTACTACGCGTTAAGGCAAAATCTTTTTCACGCACCAGAAAAACAAATAATCCGTCCATTAACTGCCTGGTCTCATTTTCCCATTTTCTCCGGGCAATCTGTGCAATCAGCTGTGTCCATTCACGCACAAAATACTGTAATTCTCCTGCAGTTAATGATTTATTATTGGTCAATAACAAACTCATCCAGCGCAGCATTGGTAATGCATTAACATAACGTCTGTCCGAGGCCGTAAAAAATAGCGTCAGCAAAAATTCTACCATTTTAGAACCGGCATAGACAGTACTCTCTGCACTGTAACGTACAACAGCTTTGGATACAATAGCAGAAAATCTGGCTTCATCACGCATTCTAGCAGCCATAACTGCCATATCCTGCAGCATCTGCAGCAATTCCTGTTCCAAATCAGCATCTGTTTCTGTTAATTCATTGCTTACAATAACCACTATATTCGCACACTGTATCGTTACCTCCGGCAGTCCATCTTTCATTGCCAGGCAGCCAAGCATACCCAATTTACGTATGCCTTCTGCACGCAGATGCGAATTTGTCACTAAAACAGGCTGAAAAACAGCTACTATCTCTTTTGCTAAAATTTCATGTTTAGCACGCATGAAATAGATGCAGGAATTCTTTAATTTCTCCAAACAGGCTTCGCAGGCTATTCCCTGTTCTGCCAAAAGCTTAAAACGGCGTACTATTCGCTCAATCGTCAATGACATCTGTTCCTTGACGCTTTGCGACATAACCGCCTCAGACTGCATATCTAACGCATCCAGAAGACAACTGAGCAGATCCTGTGCCAGAACACTTTTCTCATCTGAAGACAGGTCTTTTTTCTGTGTCTGTTTTTCCAGCTTAGTTACATTATCTAAAAGATTTTTAAACGTAGGACCATGAACTATCCTGGTTGATTCTTCAGCCATCTCTACCTCTATCCTCTATTAAATATTGATAGCACCTTCATAAACGATACCGCTTACAGTATCCACAGTTACTTCCATATCGTCTTTAAGCAGGTTAAGCGCATTTTCAGCGCCAACAACTACAGGAATACTACAATTAATTGCTATGATGGCTACTGAAGATGTCAGTCCACCCTCCTCTGCAATAATAGCAGCTGCTTTAGACGCATAAGCTGCCGCTTCATCCGGCAATACTCCAACTACTAAAACATCACCAGGTTTAAACTTTTCTTTAAAATCTGTCAATGTAATAGCAGTGCATATTTTACCTGTAACCGAACGTTTACCTATACCAACACCGCTTACTAATTTATTTCCCACATTAACCACCTTAATCAAATTCGTTGAACCTGGTTTACCGACAGGAACTCCAGCTGTAATGACAACCGAGTCACCGTCTTTGACATAACCGTGTTCACGTGCACATTTCAATGATATCTCAATCATTTCATCAGTATTATCACTGGAAGGCCCCAAAAGCGGCCTTACTCCCCAGTAAAACTGCATCGCCCTTACCCTTGCAGGTATCCGTGAAACGCCTACAACATAACACTTAGGCCTGTATTTAGCAATCATTCGAGCCGTAAAACCAGATTCAGTAACCGTAACAATAGCGTCTGCATCCAGTTCCTGTGCAATCTGCACTGTAGCATGACTTATAGCCTCAGTAGAATGTATTTTATCACTAATACCTTTTCCTTTAAAAATAGCGGCATAATCCAATGCCTCTTCTGTTCGCAATGCTATCTTGGCCATCGTCTGAACTGCTTCCAGCGGATACGAACCTGAAGCAGTTTCACCGCTCAGCATAATAACATCAGTTCCATCAAAAATAGCATTAGCGATGTCACTGGCCTCTGCACGGGTTGCACGATAACTGTTGACCATGCTTTCCAGCATCTGCGTAGCTGTAATCACAGGCTTACCGGCCTTATTACAGCGCCTGATAATTTCTTTCTGCACCAAAGGAACATATTCAGCGGGAATCTCTACTCCCAAATCACCACGCGCAACCATTACGCCATCAGAAACTTCTATGATTTCATCAATATGCGTAAAACCTGCCTGATTCTCAATTTTGGAAATAATCCCCATCCCCGATCCTGCGGCTTCTAAAACCTTACGAATCGCAAGAACATCCTCTGCCTTTTGTACAAAAGACGCTGCAATATAATCCATATCATGTTCTATTGCAAAAGTAATATCTTTTATATCCTGCTCAGACAAAAAAGGCAGTTTTAATTCCACACCCGGACAGGCGACTCTTTTACGTGAACCCAGCTGCCCACCATGCACTACTTTCGTATAGATTTCAGTTCCGTTGATGCGTTCTACCTCTAAAGAAAGTAATCCATCAGCCAATAAAATAGCATCGCCTACTTTTAATTCATCAGGTAAACCTGAATAATTAACTGAAGCAATCTGTTCATTACCGATCTGCTCCTTCGTTGTCAGACAAAAAGATTCGCCCTCCTGCAACGTAATTTTATCATGTTCAAAAATACCCAGGCGCATCTCAGGCCCCCGGGTATCGGCAATCATAGCGATCGGTTTATTGACTTGTTCAGCCGCCTCTCTGACAAGCCCCAATCTTTGGGCATGTTCAGAATGGCTTCCATGTGAAAAATTAAAGCGGGCCATATCCATTCCCGCTTTCAGCATAGAAACTAAAAGCGGGATATTATCAGTACTGGGACCAACGGTGCAAATGATTTTTGTTTTCTTCATTGCCCGGCCTCCTTAGAATTACAACTGAAACTTGTTTTCGCAAATGACCTCATACGCATCTTCAGCTTCGGAAAGCGGCACACTGATTTCATATACGCCACCGTGCTTGGAATTCGTAGTTTTAGTCTGCGTCAAAAAACCGTTCGCGGCTAATACTTCTTTGATCCTGGCAGCCGCTTCAGCGGTCTGCGCAATGTATACTACCTTCCACACAGGTTTTTCCTCCAAGTTTAAAGCTTAAGCCTCTTTAACAGCTTTGATTTTAGCGATCAGCTTGGGCAAAATTTCACGTGCATCGCCTACGATACCATATTGAGCAACCTTGAAAATTGGTGCATTGGCATCTTTATTAATGGCAATAACAATATCAGAAGCAGACATACCAGCTAAATGCTGTATAGCACCGGAAATACCAAACGCAAAATAAATTTTAGGCGTTACAGTTTTGCCAGATTGACCAACCTGATGCGCATGATCTACCCAACCTTCATCGACAACAGCGCGAGACCCCCCAACACTGCCATGTTCAAATAAAGCAGCCAATTCTTCGAGCATTTTGAAATTATCACAGCTGCCTAATCCACGACCGCCTGAACAAATAATCTCCGCATCTTCTATTTTAATAGCGCCACTGGCCCCCAAAATCTCTTTGCGAACTAACTCTACCTTAGATGTAACAGCATTTTTTACAGTATAATTTACAATTTCGCCGCTTCTAGATGCATCGACATCCTTTGCCTTAAAGACCTTAGGACGTACAGTGCCCATCTGCGGACGATGCTCATCACAGATTATCGTAGCCAGAATATTACCGCCCAAAGCAGGACGTGTCCATTCTACCAGTTCTCCATTGATATCCAATGCCGTACAATCAGCACAAAGACCTGTGCCTAAACGTGCGGCGATACGAGGGGCAAGATCTCGGCCATCTACAGTAGCTCCGCATAAAACAGCATTTGGTTTATAGGTTTCAACCAATTCACAAAAAGCATTAGTATAAATATCAGTATTATACTCTGCATACTCAGGTCCGCTTACAACATAAACAATATCAGCACCGGCTGCAAATAGTTTCTGCGGCAAGCTGCCAGCTTCTTTACAAATCAAAACAGCGCAGCATTTCTGATCTGCTTTAGCCGCCAATTCGGCGCCGACACCAAGCAATTCATAAACAACACCAACAGGCTCTCCGTCTTCTAATTCAACATTGACCCATAAATCTTTACCTTCTTTATTCTTTACCTCACGGACAATCTCTTCACGTTCAATTGCCTCAACAGGGCATTCCCCTATGCAGGCACCACAGGCGATACAGGTGTCCTGATCGATATTAGCCTTACCGTCAACCATATTGAGCGCGCCAACCGGGCATACTGCTATACAGGATTCACAGCCGATACATTTTTCTCTATCTACACAAATAGCCATCTTCATTCACCTCAATGAGTAATAATTTTCGCTTGTACCAATTTTTCGATCAGCATATCAACAGCTTTGTCTGTATCTTCTTCATTGATTATTTCGCTTTCGATCTGTGGTACGGACGGGGTGAAGATTTTCAAAACTTTAGTCGGAGAACCTGATAACCCTATCACTTTCGGATCAATCTCCAACTCAGCCGCACCCATTACGGGAATCTCTGCTTTTCTTGCTTTCATTTTTCCTTTGATACTGGCAAAACGAGGTTCTTTTTCAGATTTAGTAACAGTAACTACAGCCGGCAATGTAACAGCCAAAGTCTGGCAGCTGCTTTCATTCTCTCGTTCAACAAGCAGTCTTCCATCTGCTCCCAACGCTACTTTTAAAGCCCCGGTAACCTGTGGAATGCCAAGATGTTCGGCCATTTCAGGTCCAACTTGAGCAGTATCACCATCAATTGCCTGTTTACCGCATAAAACCAAATCGCACTCTCCTACCTTACGTACAGCAGCTGCTAAAGCAACACTTGTAGCCAGAGTATCAGAACCAGCCAAAGCCCTGTCACTGATTAAAACAGCGTCGTCAGCGCCCATCGCAATGGCCTCTTTCAAAATATCCGTCGCCTGCGGCGGTCCCATCGAAACGACGGTAACCTTCGCTCCGCTGGTGTCCTTAAGGATCAAGGCAGTTTCCAATGCCTGACGGTCAAAAGGATTCATAATATTTTCAACACCATCGCGAATAAGTGTGTTGGTTTCAGGATTAATTTTGACCTCTGCCGTATCAGGAACTTGTTTGATACATACTACGATATTCATGTGAGCCCTCCTCTATATTTATGCCAAAGGTTTTAACTACATATTTATTATTGTAACATTCTTTACTTGACTGTGGCAAGCAAAACCCTGTTTTTCAACACGGTTTCACCCCTTTAAATACCAATTTTCTCCCAATAAATCATCTAAAGCCTGGTAAACACCGGCATTCTTCCCATCCACCCAAAAACAGCGCTCTACTTTGATCATCTTTCCTGAATCTATCAGATGCAGATAGACAGGTGTGTCGCCCGAAAAACTTTCAAAAATCTGTTTTAATCCTTTTTGGACAATACCATTTTCATCCTTTTTCATGATCTTTATATGTAAATCAGGAGGCACTTCCTGCAGAGGTTTAATCTTTAACGCCTGAATTTTTCGTTCACGTTCATCGATACTGAGTTTTCCTTCCACGCTGATTGCATTCTCCTGATAAAGCAGCCTGGCAGCGTCACGGTAAACTTTTGGAAAAACCACAATCTCCATCTTTCCGTTAAAATCTTCTAATGTTAAAATCGCCATACTGTCACCCTGACGCGTATTTCTTATCCGGCAATCCGAAATTATGCCGGCAACACTGAAATATTTACCGTCAAGCACTTCACTGGCATCTGATATTTTACGCAATGGAGTGTAATAATACAAGGAACCGACATAAGCGTCTAAAGGATTACCGGTTACATAAAAACCGATCAGTTCCTTCTCATATTGCAAAATCGTGCGTTTGGGGATTTCTTCCAATTCAGGTATTTTTAGCTCATTAACATCAGCAAAACTGTCATCACCAAATAGTCCCATCTGTCCGCTCTGATAATCTTTTTGATAATTACTGCCCATGTCCATAGCCTGTTCTGCAACGGCTAACAACTCGGAACGTTTATAACCAAAGGAATCCATCGCGCCACATTTTATTAAATTTTCCAACATTCGTTTATTAACAGCTCTATTATCCACCCGTTTACAGAAATCCATCAAAGATTTAAAAGGTCCCTCTTTACGTGCCTGTAAAATGCTGCCGATCGCATTTTCACCTACATTTTTCACACCTGCTAAACCAAAACGGATAACCCTGTCTTTATTTACAGAAAAGCTTCGGCCACTTTCATTAACATCCGGCGGTAAAATCTTCAGCCCCATACTGCGGCACACACTTATATACCAGCTCAACTTTTCGCTGTCACTGATGACACTGGTCAAAAAAGCTGCCATAAATTCTGCAGGCCAGTGTGCTTTAAGATAAGCAGTCTGATAAGCAACTAATGCGTACGCGGCAGAGTGCGATTTATTGAACCCATAACCGGCAAAATGCTGTAGGAGAGCAAAAATTTCACTGCTCAGCTGCGCGCTGATACCATGTTTTTGTTGAGCTCCATCAATAAAGGCTTCACGCATAGAATCCAGTTCCTTAGCCTTTTTCTTGCCCATAGCCCGCCGCAGAATATCTGCCTGCCCGAGGCTGAAGCCTGCCAGAACGGAAGTGATCTGCATAACCTGTTCCTGATAAAGAATAACGCCAAAAGTATCTTTTAAAACCGGTTCCAATAAAGGATGCAGCATCTCTGCAGTTTTTTCACCATGACGTCCTGCAATAAAATCTTCTACCATTCCCGTTCCTAATGGTCCAGGACGATACAATGCAACTAAAGGAATAAGATCTTCAAAACTTTCCGGTCCCAAATCCATAACCAGTTTCGTCATTCCGCCTGATTCAAGCTGAAATACCCCTTGAGTATCGCCCTTTCTCAGCATGCTGCACGTTGCTTCATCATCAAGAGGAATTTTATCAATATCAAGTTTATCACCAGTAGTTTCATAAATAAACTTGATTGCATCACCAATTACTGTCAAAGTACGCAGCCCTAAAAGATCCATCTTTAAAAGTCCGAGGCTTTCAATCTTATCTTTATCATATTCAGTTGTAATAAAATTTTCATTCGACAACTGCAGGGGCACATACTTTTTCAAATCATCCGGGGCAATAACAACTCCCGCCGCATGAGTACCTGAATTACGCGGCATGCCTTCCACGCTTTGAGCAAGATCAATCAGGCGTTTGATGTTCGTATCGTTTTCATATAAACTTCTCAGCTCATTACTGGCCTCCAGCGCTCTCTCTAATGTAATACCCAAATCACGCGGAATAAGTTTTGCTACATTATCCACCATGCTGTAAGGCATTTCCAACGCTCTGCCAACATCACGAACCGCCGCGCGAGCCTGTAAGGTACCAAAAGTTATGATCTGGGCAACCTTCTCCTGTCCATAACGATTAATAATGTAATCCAGAACCTGCTGCCTTTTTTCATAACAGAAATCTGTATCTATATCAGGCATACTTACACGTTCAGGATTTAAGAAACGTTCAAACAGCAAATCATATTTCAGCGGATCAATATTAGTAATCCCTAAAAGATAAGCGACAATACTGCCTGCCGCACTTCCGCGGCCAGGTCCTACAGGTATGTCATTTCTGCGGCTGTAACTTATAAAATCCCAAACAATCAGAAAGTAACAGTCATAGCCCATTTTATTGATAATACCTAATTCATATTCCAGCCTATCTAAAACCTGCTGCGTCGGCTCAGGATACCTCCCCGGCATCCCATCTAAACACAGCTTACGCAAATATTCCTCTGCCGATAATCCATTTGGAATAGGGAATTCCGGCAGCAATAAATGACCAAAACTCAATTCCACGTTGCAGCGCTCTGCTATCTTCGCTGTATTTTCTAAAGCTTCAGGACAATCACCGAACTTTTCGCGCATCTCAGCTTCACTTTTTAAATAAAATTGATCATTAGGAAATTTCATTCTTTTAGGATCATCTACAGTACTTGTTGTCTGAATACACAGCAATACATCTTGTGCATCTGCATCTTCGCGCTTCACATAATGAGAATCATTAGTAGCCACTAAACCAAGATCATATTTTTTTGCCAGGCGTTTCAGTTCAGTATTAACAGTATGTTCTTCTTCAAGGTCATGATCCTGAATTTCCAGAAAAAAATTGTCTTTCCCGAAAATGTCCAGATAATCCTTTAAACTGTTTTCAGCTCCTTCTAAATTGCCTCGCAGTATTTGCACAGGAATCTCACCGGCAATGCATGCGCTCATGCAGATAATACCTTTACTGTATTGTCTTAGAATATCTTTATCAATTCTAGGTTTATAGTAAAACCCTTCTAAATGTCCAAGTGAAACCAGCTTCATCAGATTGTGATAACCTTCGTCATTCTCTGCCAGTAAAATCAAATGGTACATCCCATCACGGTTAGTTTTTTCAAATCGTGATCCATTTGTCAAATATACTTCACAGCCTATAACAGGCTTGATTCCCTGCTTCATTGCCTCCTGATAAAAATCAACGACACCATACATTACACCATGATCTGTTATCGCCAGGCTCTTCATTCCGATTTCTTTAGCATAAGCAACCAGATCACTTATTTTTGCGGCACCGTCAAGCAGGCTGTATTGAGTATGGACATGCAGATGTGTAAAATTTACGCTCACAACAGTCCTCCTTCCGAAAAAGCATCGATTTTTTTATTAAATTTATACCATATATTATACCACAACAGATATAGGCAAACACCAGTTGCTTTAAGGATGCACTGCCACTCAAGCAAAAGCATCACCTGCCAATAGCGGCAAAGTGATGCTGAACATCAAACTCTCCTATCTTTATTTTTATATAAACTCCATAATACTCCCGGTACTAAAAACAACAAATTAAAAGCCAAGCTTGGGAATAAGGCATTTGCCGAATCCGGGAAAATAAACGGCCAAAGGCAGGCTACCATTATACCAGCAATCATTGCGGCAAAGCCAGCCTCTTTTGGCACTAAGCCTTTAAAAAACACAATAAATGTCAATGGTAAAAATATTCCTGCCCCCCGCAATGCCATTGACAGATAATTCCAATGCAAAACCAGTGAATCAAGATAATGAAAAACGAATATTACTGCGCCAAATGTAACTGCCAGCACTGAAAATCTACTAATCCACAATAATCTTTTTACATCACGAAGACCTAATAAATCATTAAAAATATCTCGTGAAATCATCGTCCCAATTCCTAATGCAAGACCAGAAATAGAACCAAGCGAAGACAGCAGCAATGCTGCAATACCAATGCCCCCCAGCCATTCAGGCAAATATATACATAGATAAAACGGCAGTGCATCAATAGCGTTAATCTCCGGATGCATCGCATGCATATACATACCTATCATCACTGACGGTAACCCGACAGGAATAACAATCAATGCAGCTGTGACACAGCCTGCTGCTGCCGTTGCACTATCCTTGGCCGAAAACAGAGCCTGTACATAGGTCTGTGTAGAAATAACCCCAATCACCATAGAAAATAAACTAAAAAGACTGTCTTCAATGCCCTTACCAAAAAGGCTGAGCCATGGAAACGCAGGAAAACTTTCACGAATTCCCGTCAATCCTCCCAAATCATTATAAGAAAGAATGCCTCCTACAAAAACAGTTGCAAAAACCAGTAATATTTTAAAAATACCAGCCATTCCAGAACTGTTGATACCGCCAAAAAAAACCAGTGCCGCAACAATAACAATTATTATTGACGCAGCAGCCACCAGGCTTACATGAAAAAGGCCCACTATTAAATGTATTGACGTAAGCATGCTTGCAACAATACTGAAAAATATACCTGCCGTAGCCGATAAACTCGCTATCGGACCAGCTTTCTTCCCGAAGTTTACAACTAAAAACTCAGAAATCGTCATCAGACCGCTATTACGCAGCGGACGGGCATAAAACAGTCCCATGATGATAAACCCAATGCCAGATCCTAAAGTAAACCACCAAGCGGTTAGTCCCAGCTGAAAGCCTAACTGTGCTGTGCCTATGGTAGCAGCACCGCCAACAATAGTTCCTATAATACTGCCTGCGACCATACCAATCCCGGCACTGCGTCCACCTAAGGCATAGTCATCAGCAGATTTTATTTTACGACCGGCATATATACCTGGCAAAATCGTTAAAACCAGTGTTATAACTATACTCACAAGTTGTACTGTTGTTAACTGCATACCTTCCACACCCTTGTTAAAATATTGCTTTCATCTTTGAATATATATTGTTTTATAAATCTTAATTCGCTGTTAAATATTTAAATCCTGCCGTAAATCTGGTAATTCATTATACTATTCTGATATGGAAACTATACCTTTGTTTACACTTTTCTTCATTTTTTATACTTTATCAAGTTTTTCTCGCTTTTTGCTTTTTTGCAAAGTACAATTATCTCATCGAATAGTATCAAGGTACTTTTATCGTACTGTTTTCCAGTACTGCAGCTTCGAGAAGTCAAAGCTTTTAATTCGACTTTTTCTCTCCAGTACAATACCTTGTTGTTCTTCGTAATTATTAATTTATTTATGAGGGGGATTTATCATGAAATTTACTAAGAAAAAACTGGCTCTGGCCATAGGCGGTGCCCTTATAACCATGTCAGTTTTAGTCAGCGGCTGCGGTACAGGCAGCGACAAGAAAGCAGACACTATTAAAATAGGCGTTGTTGCTGAGCTGACAGGTAATAACGCTACTTACGGAACATCCATTACAAATGGAATCAAACTTGCCGTACAGCAGCTAAATGATACCGGTGGTCTGCTTGGCAAAAAAATTGAACTGGTCGTTGCCGATAATAAATCTGAACCTGCAGAAGCTGCTAATGCAATGAGTAAACTGGTCAATCAGGATAAAGCTCCCGTTGTTATGGGATTATTTGCCAGTTCCAGTGCCATAGCTGCCTCTAACGTAAGTGAAGCCGCTAAGGTTCCTTTTCTTGCAGTTGGAGCCACTAATCCAAAAGTAACCTTAGATGAAAAAACAGGTAAGGTAAAACCAAATACCTTCAGAGTTTGCTTCATCGATCCGTTTCAGGGTACTGTCGGTGCTAATTTTATTTTAAATGAACTGAAGCTCCAAAAAGCTGCTGTTTACATTGATAACAGCAGTGACTATGCCAAAGGTCTGGCTGAATTTTTCAAAAAAGCTTATACAGAAAAAGGCGGTACAGTTGTCATTGAAGAATCATATCTGCAAAAAGATTCGGACTTTAAAGCTGTTTTGACAAAAATAGCTGCGGCAAAGCCTGAAGTAATTTATGTACCTGGTTATTATGAAGAAGTAGGTAAAATATGCAAGCAAGCCCGTGAACTAGGTATTACTGTTCCTATTATCGGCGGTGACGGCTGGGATAGTCCTAAATTAGTCGAAATAGCAGGTGCATCATCTCTTAACAATACCTATTTCACAAACCATTACAGCCCGGATTCTACCAATGAAGCTTCCAAAGCTTTCGTAGATACTTATGCTAAAACTTATAAGCAAAAACCTGACGCTCCCGCAGTGCTTGGCTATGATGGAGCCATGCTTTTAGCCGACAGCATCAAACGCGCAGGTGTCTATGAATCAGCAAAAGTAGCAGAAGCATTAGCTGCTACCAAAGATTTTCAGGCAGTAACAGGCAAAACCTCTTTAGACGCTTCCCACGATGCAGTAAAAAGTGCTGTTATAGTTGGATTTAAAGATGGCAAACAGGTTTACCGCGCAACAGTTAATCCTTAAGCATTGTTTTATAACCTCCTAAAAACAGACTCTTACGAGTCTGTTTTTTTATTTGTTCATACTTTCCTTTGCCATCCCTGCAGGCTTAGAGTATAATATATAAATCAATAAATCTACTTTCAAAAGGAGTATCTTATGCCGGAACGCAATCAAATAATTGACGACCTGCGCGGTATCTGTATGCTTGGAGTCATCGGTATCCACGTTGGTTCTTTTGTCCTAGAAGCACCTTATCCCAATAGTTTCTTATATATGCTGCTGGAAATACTTTCACGCTATAGTGTTCCCGCGTTCTTTTTTATCTCCGGTTATGGTTTATTCTGCCAATACCGACCAGAAACTACTATAGCTTATCTGCCTTTTTTAAAAAAACGGCTGCAAAGTGTCGGACTTCCCTATGTTATCTGGTCACTGTTTTATCTGCTTTACTTTTCTGCTGTTATGCCAGGATGTATAAACTGGCAGCCAGCAAATATCCTTTTTCTTCTCTTTTATGGTTTATCCTGCTACCACTTATATTTTATGGTCATACTGCTATGGTTTTATTTTACTTTCCCATTATGGCATAAATTATTTTCTTTTTTCCAAAACAGCAGTCTTAAAATTGGTTTTATGCTGCTGTTCTTACTGCAGATCGTCTTCAACTACTTGACCTGTCATCCCAATCTTAAAAGTACTGACTTACCAGTATTTTTACAAAACCTTTTTTACTATCGTCTAAATTACCTGCCTCTGCATTATTTATTTATTTTTATGTCAGGCGGCCTGGCAGCAGTTTATTATAATACTTTTATAAAATTTATTATCAGACATTTCACAAAAGTAAGTGTCTTCTACATCTTTACGCTCTTGTTTATCGGGGGCAGTTATTACTATTATTATTTTTATCATAATTCCAGTCTGATCATTCTGGTAAACACTCTTCAGCAATTAAGTCTGCAGGGGTTCCTTTACACAATAGGTTCTCTGATTTTTTTCTGTGCAGTCTTTGCCAAAACAAGTCTTTCGAATCCTATCAGAAAGTTTATTCATCTCTTATCAGTAAACTCGCTTATTGTTTATCTCATCCATCCCTTTTGGATGGATATCATCAGCAGGCTTTGTCACGTTGGCGGAATTGTTATGACCAGCAAAAAAATTCTTTTGATCTACTGTCTTCTTGTCACTTTATCTGTACTCTCAAGTATTATCATAACTAAATTAGGAGGTAAACTTCCTTGGCTAGGTTTATTATTAACAGGAAAACGAACTACCTCTACAAAAAAAGCATCTTGAAAATTCAAGATGCTTTTTACTTTCATTTCATTCTAAGTTCACAAACAATTTACAAAAATCAGATTCTTTTGTATAATTGTTTTTACTATAATTATTATTTTATCATATGCTGTGTATGCAGAGTGAAAGGACTTTTATTACTATGGAACGTGAAAATTTCTCATCCCGACTTGGCTTTATCCTTATTTCTGCAGGCTGTGCTATCGGCCTTGGTAACGTATGGCGTTTTCCATTTATTACAGGCATGTACGGAGGCGCCTCTTTCGTACTTATCTATCTATTTTTCCTGCTCATTCTAGGATTGCCTATCATGGTAGCAGAATTTTCAGTAGGCCGTGCCAGCTGCCGTAGCGCTGCACTTTCATTTGATGTTTTAGAACCCAAAGGAACTAAATGGCACCTTTATAAATACGGAGCTATTGCCGGCAACTATATCCTGATGATGTTCTACACAACAGTTGCTGGTTGGATGCTGTATTATTTTTATAAAATGGCTGTTGGTGACTTCGCAGGGCTTGATGCTAAGGGTGTAGGCGCTCTTTTTGGTGGCCTGCTTGGTGATCCGCTGACTATGACTTTCAATATGGTCCTGACAGTCCTGGTTTGTTTTGGTGTTTGTCTTTTAGGTTTACAGGCCGGTGTAGAAAAAATCACAAAAACAATGATGTTATGCCTGCTCATCCTCATGTTAGCCTTAGCTGCAAACTCCATGTTCTTACCAGGAGCGGAAGCTGGTCTTAAATATTACCTCTATCCTGATTTCAATAAAGTCTTTGAAAAAGGTGTTTCCGAAGTTATTTTCGCCGCTATGGGACAGGCTTTCTTTACACTCAGCCTTGGTATAGGTGCTCTGGCTATCTTCGGAAGCTATATTGCCAAAGAACGTTCTCTAACAGGCGAGGCAGTATTTATCACTATTTTGGATACAGCCGTAGCACTTATTTCAGGCTTGATCATTTTTCCAGCCTGCTTTAGTTTTGGTGTTAATCCGGACAGTGGACCTAACCTCCTTTTTGTAACTTTACCTAACGTTTTTAACGCAATGCCATGGGGTCAATTTTGGGGAGCATTATTCTTCCTCTTCATGATATTTGCCTCTTATTCTACTGTTATTGCAGTCTTTGAAAATATAACTGCCTGCATCCGCGATCTTACTGGCTGGAGCCGCAGTAAAACTATTTATATCAATATAGTGCTGATAACAATGCTTTCTATGCCCTGTATACTTGGTTTCAATGTCTGGAGCCATATCCAGCCGTTAGGTCCTGGAAGCTGTATCCTTGATTTAGAAGATTTCTTTATCAGCAACAATCTACTGCCATTAGGCAGCCTCGTTTATCTGCTATTTTGCACACAGCGTTATGGCTGGGGCTGGAACAATTTTATCAAAGAAGCTGATACCGGCAACGGTCTTAAATTTCCTAAATGGATGCGGTTTTATGTCACTTATATTTTGCCTCTGATCGTTCTTGGAATTTTTATCAACGGTTATTTCGCTCTATTTAAATAGCCGCTTCAAAAAACGAAATCTATTTCTGAGTACTATCAAGCATTTTTATGAAAAAAGATCTCATTTTTGTATCAGTACAATACTATTCACAGATAAATGAAAAATCCCCTGTGCAAAGCACAGGGGATTTTATTTACTCATCAAATGCCAATTTTCTTATTTTTCAAGAACATCCACATCGGACCAGCCAGAAAAATCGAAGTATAGGCACCACTGGCAAAACCTACCAGCATAGCGAAAGAAAAATTATGTATAGTCTCTCCGCCAAAAAGGAAGATTGACACTATAGCAAACAATGATGTTGCCACAGTATAAATTGTCCTCGTCATACACTGCCAAATGCTGTTATCGACCATCTCGCCCAGGCTTTCACTGCGTCGATGTATTTTCAGATTTTCACGAATACGGTCAAAAATAACGATCGTACCGTTAACAGAATAACCGACTACCGTCAGCAGTGCTGCAACAAACGAAGAATCCATTTCCATTTGGAACAATGAGAAATAACTCAATACTACCAAAACATCAATAATAAGTGCTATAATTGCCGCTATTGCAAATTTAAACTCAAACCTAAAGGTAATATAAGCAATCATCAATACCCAGGAAAGAACTATTGCCATAGCCGCCTGCTGTACCAGTTCTGAACCGATTGTAGCGCCAACCTGCTCAACACGCTGTATCTGATAATTGCCAAGCTTGCTTTGCAGATCATTCATCGTAGCTCTTAATTCAGTATCCTCCACAACACCAGTACGAATCAATACACTGTTGGCCTCAGTTTTGCCATCACTGTTTTCCAGTTGGATGATACTATTGCCCATATCATGTTCTTTCAGGACATCCCGAACCTGTGCCACATTGACCGGATTTTCAAAAGTCAAATCAACAATACTACCGCCTGTAAAATCAATTCCAAGATTGAAACCACGGGTAACAATAGAACCAAAGCCGATCAACAGAAAAATAATGGTGATGGAAAAGAAAATTTTATAATTCTTTACGATCGAAAACATTATTTATTCACCTCCTTCGGAGCAGAAACGCCAAAGAAAGCGGGGTTTTTAGTGAAATTGCTTGAAATCAAAAAGCGCAGCAAAAATTTAGTCACAGTAATAGCCGAGAACATACTCAAAATAACACCAATAGCCAATGTTACTGCAAAGCCTTTAATCGGTCCAGTACCAAGATAGAAAAGAATAACGGCAGCCATTAAAGTCGTTACATTAGAGTCAAAAATAGTTACAAACGCACGATTAAATCCTGCATCCATCGCTGAACGTAAAGTTTTACCATTGCGAATTTCTTCTTTAAATCGTTCAAAAATCAAGACATTAGCATCTACTGCCATGCCAATAGACAGGATGATACCAGCTATGCCAGGCAGAGTCAGCGTCGCATTCAGATACCGCATCACTAAAAGCAGCATCATTACATAAAGCAGTAATGCAATACAAGCTACAATACCTGACAAACGGTAAAACAGAATCATAAATACAAAAACACCGATAACACCGATTCCAAAAGCTTTAATACTTTTTTCTTTAGAATCCTGACCTAATGTAGGTCCAACAGTCCGGTTTTCCATAACCTCAATTTTCACAGGCAAAGAACCGCTACGCAGTAAAATAGCCAAATGCTCAGCCTCTTCCATAGTACGTGATCCTGAGATTTGAGCTCTGCCGCCAGTTATAGCTTCCTGTACTACAGGATTGGTAAGCACTTCACCATCTAACACAATAGCAATCGGTTTACCTATGTTACGTGCGGTAAGATCAGCAAACTTTTTGCCGCCTTCATCACTGAACTCCAAACCGACAACAGACTGGTTGCCCTGAGAAATTTGCGCTTTAGCATCCTTTAAGTCTTTACCTGTCAGAACAGTTTTCCCGCTGACATCTTTAAATTCCAAAAGTGCGGTACGTCCGAGCATCGCAATCGCTTTATCAGGATCTTTAACTCCAGGAAGCTCAACAATAATACGATCCTTACCCTGACGCTGTATAACCGGTTCAGTCAATCCAAGTTCATTGACACGGCGTTCAATAATTTTCACTGAACGATTAACTGCATCATCATCAACCTTTAACTCAGGTGTATCAACAGCCTGAAGCACAACATGTGTACCACCCTGCAGATCAAGTCCCTGTTTAATGGAATTTGACAAAGGCGAAATATAAACACAGAAACCCCCGATTATCGCCAACGAGATAATCAAGAATTTGCCTAATTCATTCCATCTCAAAATTAGCTGCCCCCTTTAGTAAGTTCATCAAAACTTTTATAAACAAGCTACTCACAAAGAGTAACGTTTGTTTCAGTAACCAGATACTGCACCGGTTTATCATAATAATCTACTGGTATTTTACTGCATAACAGGGCATTATAAGTCACACCCATCAGCACAGCTTTATCAACCTGTGCCAAGAAGCGGTCATAATAACCTGCACCCATGCCTATTCGGTTGCCATTTTTAGCAAACCCAACTCCAGGTACCAATACCAAAGCTATTTCATGTGGATTTATCACAACATCTGTACCACTAACACTGCGGATTCCGTAACGGTCAAGTGATAACTGACCAAAACCTTCAAACCGCACCGCACAAATCTCTGTTTCTGAAATTATCTGCGGAACACAAACCGTTTTACCAGCGAGTCTAGCCTGCTCTAAAACAATGTCTATATTCGGTTCGTTTCCGAATGCCAGATAACCAAAAATGACGTCAGCATGACGATATTGTGGCGAAAGCATAATATTTGCACAGATTTTTTTGCTCCAGCGGTCAACCTGATCCCTAGAAAGCTGATTGCGCAAAGATTTTAACTCCTTGCGCAATTGTTGTTTCTTCATTATTTTTCTGCCATTTCCTGCTTAACGGGATCTTGAAAAGCACTGATAGCGGAACGTGCAAAATCAACTTCCACGTCTTCAGCCAGCTTTAAGGTAACCTTTTTTTCACTGATAGCGGTAATCACACCAAACATACCGCCAATAGTCACTACTTTATCGCCTTTTTTCAAAGAATCAAGCATTCTCTGACGTTTTTGTTGTTCTTGTTTCTGAGGACGATACAGCATAAAATAAAAGATACCGCCCATTAAGATAAACGGCCAGATCGCATTGATCATCGCCATAGTATCTCCACCTTGCATGGGAACACCTCCTTCATAATTCTCCCCTATCTGGGATTATATTCGCCATAAAAACGAAAAATCCTGTTTTAGCCTCGATAATTTTCTAAAAATCTTTCGCGCAGCTCAGGGAAAGTATCACTGGCAATAGCAGAACGAATCTGCTTTGTAAAATCAAGCAGAAAATGTAGATTGTGAATCGTAAGCAGCCTCAGAGCAAACAACTCTTCTGCCTTAAACAGATGCCTGATATAGGCCCGTGAAAAATTACGGCAAGTATAACAGCCGCAGCGTTCATCAATAGGACGAAAATCCTCAGCATATGCTGCATTCCGTACAACCAGCCGTCCTTCTGGGATCATTGCTGTACCGTTACGCGCTACCCTTGTTGGAAATACACAGTCAAACATATCGACACCCAGGTTTACTGCCTCTACTATACAGTCTGGGGTTCCAACTCCCATTAGATAACGGGCTTTATTCTTTGGCATATGCTCAGTTGTTTGGTTTAAAATGTCATACATCAGCGGCTTAGGTTCACCAACACTCAGTCCACCGATTCCATAACCAGCAAAATCCATTTCCGTCAGCTGATCAGCACTCATTTTTCGAAGTTCCGGATACATTCCACCCTGAACAATGCCAAACATAGCTTGGTCTTCACGGGTATGTATATCTAAACAGCGTTTGGCCCAACGCGTAGTTCTCAGAGTTGATTCTTTTGCATAATCAAAATCAGCCGGATAAGGAATGCATTCATCAAAAGCCATTGCGATATCGGCGCCTAATGCTTCCTGTACTTCTGTGGCTATCTCTGGCGACAGAAATTTTTTTGAACCGTCAATATGCGACCTGAATGTCACACCTTCTTCTTTGATTTTTCTCATGGCTCCCAAACTGAAAACCTGAAATCCACCGCTGTCTGTCAGCATCCCCCGGTCATAACGCATAAAATTATGCAAACCTCCGGCTTTCTTGACCAATTCGTGGCCAGGCCGTAAAAACAAATGATAAGTGTTAGACAAAATAACCTGACTGCCCATAGCATATAATTCTTCTGGCGCTAATGTTTTTACGGTCGCCTGTGTTCCAACAGGCATAAACATCGGCGTATCAAAAGTTCCGTGTGGAGTATGTAATTTACCTAATCGCGCGCCGCTCCGACTGCACTCTTTTATTAATTCATATGTAACTGCGTGCATAAATTCTCCTAAAAATTATTTATTCAAATCAGTAATAAACATAGCGTCACCAAAAGAAAAGAAACGATAATGTTCGCATACAGCTTCAGCATAAGTCGACAGCATAATCTCACGTGTTGACAGGGCTGATACCAACATCAAAAGCGTGCTCTGCGGCAAATGAAAATTAGTTATCAATGAATTTACCAGTCGAAAGCGATATCCAGGATAAATAAAGATATTTGTCCAGTTCCCGCCAGCTTTAATCACACCACTTTCACCCGCAGCTTCTAAAGTACGTACCGCAGTAGTTCCTACAGCAACGATACGCCGACCTTCAGCTTTAGCCTTATTAATAGCTTCAGCCGCTTCAGGTGAAACAGAGTAAAACTCTCTGTGCATCACATGATCTTTGATGTCATCAACACTGACAGGGCGAAAAGTCCCAAGACCAACATGCAGTGTTACAAAAACCTCTTCGCAGCCAATATCCCTAATCTTTTGCAAAAGTTCTTTGGTAAAATGCAATCCGGCAGTTGGTGCTGCAGCACTGCCATTCTCTCTTGAATAGACTGTTTGATAACGTTCCTTATCTTCCAGTGGTGCCGTAATATACGGAGGCAGCGGCGTTTCACCCAAACGATCCAAAATCTCTTCGAATACGCCATTATAATAAAAACGTGCTATTCTTCCGCCAAAATCCGTATCAGCAATAATATCACAGGACAAATCATCACTAAATTTTATTTTTGCCCCAACGCGCAGTTTGCGACCAGGTTTAACCAAAACTTCCCAATCCGTACTATTTAAACGTGTCAGCAAAAATACCTCAACTCTTGCACCAGTATCCTTCACGCCATGCAGACGTGCCGGAATAACACGTGTATCATTAAAAACCAGTAAATCATCATGCCGCAAATATTCACATAAATCATAAAAATGTCTGTGTTCTATTGTTCCCGTATTTTTATCTACAACAAGCAATCTTGAGTGATCGCGCGGTTCCAACGGATACTGCGCAATCAATTCCTGCGGCAATTCATAAGTAAAATCTTTTACCTGCATCTTAATCTCCGGTTTCAGTAAATTTTTTCAACCCTGGTATCTGTATAATAATGAGTTAAAATTTCTTTATAATAGTCCCTGCTGCGTGGCGGCGCACTATTTGCCATCCCACGTGCTCCCCACTGGGAAAGTCCCAGTCCGGACCCCTGCCCACGGCCTTTAAAAGTTACCATCTCACCTTTTTCACCGCTGACAAAATGCAGATCCTTTAAAATATCTTTGAAACTAATACTACGTTCGCTGACTTTTATCGGGACTTCCTTCCTGCCGATTTCTATTCCATAAGGATTTTCAATAGGAATCTCAATAGAATTTGGTACAGGACGATTGACTTCCACTTCAAAAAAAGTACTGTTGAGCCCTAATATTTCCTGCACCTGCTGTCCTGTAAAAAGAAATGTCCCGCCGCTGCCGCTGAACAGCATTTCCTGCACCCGTCCGCTGGCAGTGCGATCATTTCCAAACATTTTGCTACCGCCTTCCAGCGGTGATAAACGTATGCTTTCAAGTTTGCCGACAGCATATCCACGCGTCGATAAACGTCGTTCGATCTCACTTGCAGGCAAAGCTTTTTCCCAGTTATACATAGGTGCATCCCAGTCGTAATCCTTCACACTGCGCAGATAAGGTACATATCTGCCCCACACATCGCGGCTGTTTTCCGTCTGCCCGCCACCACTTTGGTGATAAACAGCTTCAATTGGCTGCCCGTTATAAGTGACTACCATTCCCGCTGTGACATCGACCAGTTTATTAATAGCCTGTTTTTCTGTTGTCAGTCCATAATAATCCTGCCCTTCTTCACTGGCTTTCAGATCATAACCTAAACGACTGCGGTTTCCAAGCCTGTTATAAGCCAGCGACCTTGCTGCTACAGCCTGGGCCTTAATTGCCTCATCAGGGAAAATCACAGGTATTTCTTCGCCCACCACACTATATAAATACTGCTCTAACGGCAGTACATTGACCACATCTAAAGTCTTTCCGTCAGCGGAAATACGTACCTCAAAGCTTCCACGGTAAGCTTTTTTATTTACTTCAATGGGCTTGCCATTTTCTTTTACCACAAAACGTAACGTTTTGGCGCCAAACTTCCGCGCACCCAAATTGACAGTACCACCCTCAGCATTTACAAAATACCTATCCGGTTTCAAAACCATTTCCTCTCCGGTATCCGGTACTCTTACCATCAGTTCATCCTCACAGCTAAGCTCAGCTGCAAACTGACCATGTACGACAGCAACAGCAATATCAGGCGATGAAGCCATTACTATGCCACAATTGATACAGAATACCCATGCGACAAGCAGCAGCAGTTTTTTCATGAGGACGCTCCCTTCTCTAAAACTAGTCTAACTTTACCTTAGGCTTCTTCTCATAACGGTCCCTTTCACTGAATACGCAGCCACAGTATGGCTGACGATATAACTCCAGCTCTAGGCTTATATCAACACCACGCTGATAACCTTTGCGAAAATCCTCATAGTAAAACGGGATATCAAATTCCTTCCCAGCTTCTTCAGCCATTTGTATGATCAGTTCATGCTTCTGATACGGACTGACTAATAAAGTCGTTGAGAAAGCATCATAACCATTTTCTTTGGCATACTGAGCTGCATAACGCATCCGCACTCTGTAGCAGTAAGCGCAGCGTATTACAGGTTCATCCAGCATCCCTTGCACACAAGTTTCCAGAGGGTAACTTTTATCTACAATCAGCTTATAACGTTTTTTCTCGCATAACTCTCGTAAAGCATTTAATCGCCGTTTAAATTCCTTATATGGATGAATATTTGGATTAAAATACAAAATATCAAAAGCCTTGCCGTCAACCAACAGCTTCTCTGCAGGATAGCATGCACAAGGTCCGCAGCAGGCGTGCAATAGCAGTTTCATCACATCATCCCTTTTCCGGGAAAGGCACTCCCAAATAACGATACGTTTCACGTGTGGCAATCCGCCCCCGCGGTGTACGCTGAAGCAGCCCCAATTGCATAAGATATGGCTCAATTACATCCTCAATAGTATCTGTTTCCTCACTTACTGCAGCCGCAATGGTTTCAATACCAACAGGTCCACCGCAAAATGTTTTAACAATCGTTTGAAGAATGCGTCGATCATTGCGGTCAAGGCCATAACGATCAACCTCTAAGCGTGCTAAAGCTTCATCTGCCATTTGTCCAGTAATAACCGCAGCACCTGACACCTGTGCAAAATCGCGCACGCGCTTTAACAAACGATTCGCTACACGCGGAGTTCCGCGACTGCGGCGTGCAATTTCCTCTGCTCCGTCAGCAGCGATCTCAACACCTAAAATCTCAGCAGCACGTGTAATAATAAACTGTAATTCATCAGGCTTATAAAATTCCAGCCGGCACTGTACACCAAACCGATCACGTAAAGGAGCCGCAATGGCTCCTAAACGTGTCGTAGCACCAATAAGCGTAAATTTGGGCAAATCTAACCGCACGCTGCGTGCACTCGGGCCTTTACCGATAATGATATCCAAAGCATAATCTTCCATGGCTGAGTACAAGATTTCTTCCACTGTTTTGGATAAGCGGTGAATCTCGTCAATAAAAAGCACGTCATTATCACCTAAATTAGTCAAAATCGCTGCCAGATCACCCTGTCGTTCAATAGCAGGGCCTGACGTAACACGAATATTAACATTCAATTCATTGGCAATAATATTTGCTAATGTGGTTTTCCCCAGACCAGGCGGCCCAAATAAAAGCACATGATCTAGCGCTTCTTTCCTGTCGGCAGCAGCCTTGATGAATACTTCCATATTCTGTTTTACCTGATTCTGCCCGATATATTCGGCCAGGCGGCGAGGACGCAGGCTGTATTGCCATACATCGGCGTCCTGCTCCTGTCCGGTAATAATTCTTTCTTCCGGCTGCATTATTTCCTCCCGGCAAACAATTTGAGAGCCTGCTTAATAATTACCTCACTGCTAAGTTCTGCATAATTCGGAATCTGTTTTAAAGCAGGCATGATTTCCGAATTAGAGTATCCTAAAGCACACAATGCTTCAATAGCTTCATCCACAGCAGCACTACCGCCGCCAAATGCAGTATCGGCAAAACCGCTGTCGCTGTCACCGCCTATACCGCCTACTTTATCTTTTAATTCTAAAAGTAACCGTTCAGCGGTCTTTTTACCAATCCCTGGCAACTTTGTTAAAACCTTAAGGTCACGGCTTTGCACTGCCAGATAAAAATCATCCGGCTTAACGGCAGACAAAATGCCTAATGCAACCTTAGGACCAACACCGCTGACCCCAAGAAGAAGTAAAAATAAATTATAGTATTCCTGATTCAGAAAGCCAAACAGTAAAATAGCATCCTCGCGCACAGCCATATAAGTGTGCACTCTAGCTTCCATTCCTACAGCAAGTTGTCCCAAATGAGCCGCAGGCATAAAGACCCTGTAGCCAACACCGCTGTTAGTTTCCAACAAACAATATTCATTTGCCAGATAGGCCACCTTTCCTTTAATTGATCCAATCATTTACTTCAACTCCTGCCATCGTCTTGTCGCTGCCGTATGCAATCCGCAAATCGCCACTGCCAAAGCATCAGCGACATCATCTGGTTTAGGTTTTGTACGAATATTCAAGAGCTTCTGCACCATAAAAGTCACCTGCTCTTTGTTAGCGCCGCCATAACCTACAACAGCCTGCTTGATCTGCATCGGTGTAAATTCCGTGATCTGGATACCGCGGTTAGCTGCTGTCAAAAGTGCCACACCGCGAGCCTGACCAACGCTTATTGCTGTCGTTACATTGCGGTTAAAAAACAATTGTTCCACACTCATCACATCCGGACGATATTCATCCAATAAGACGCTCAGTTCATCGTAGATTTTTTTCAACCTGAGTTCAGGCAGCATATCCTTATCCGTAAACACAGCTCCATAATGGATAGGAGTCAGTTTATTCCCTACCATTTCCACCAGGCCAAAGCCGCAGATAGCAGTACCAGGGTCAATTCCAATTGCCAGCATCTCTTCGTGCTCCCTCCTGATTATGATAGAAAGCAGGCAGGCCTTGGTGAGCCTGCCTGTCGCACAATTTATTCTTCGTCTTCTTCCGGCAGGTCTGCGTTTGTATAAACATCCTGCACATCGTCTAAGTCCTCCAATGCCTCAAGCATTTTCCTGACTTTAACAACGTCTTCGTCAGACAGTTCTGCCATTGTGTCAGGGAGCATTGCGATCTCAGACATCATGACTTCGATATTATTATCAGCAAGAGCTTTTTCAACAGCATCAAAATCCTCAGGCTCGGTAACTATCTCAAAACCTTCTTCCTCAGCTTTAACATCTTCAGCACCTGCCTCTAACGCTATCAACATCAAATCATCTTCCGTATAGCCGGCTTCACTGTCGATACTAAAAACGCCTTTGCGTTTGAACATCCAATTTACACAACCAGTCTCGCCCATGTTCCCACCGTATTTAGAAAATACGTGACGAACATCGGCAGCAGTACGGTTACGGTTATCAGTCAAAGTGCTTACCATTACAGCAACACCAGCAGGACCATAACCTTCGTAAGTAATTTCCTCATAATTAGAAGCATCTGCAGCACCCTGCCCTTTTTGGATAGCGCGCTGAATGTTATCTTTAGGAACATTATTGGCCTTAGCTTTTGATAAAGCCAATTTCAATTTCATATTGCCGGTAGGGTCAGGGCCACCCATTCTTACCGCAATCGTAATCTCGCGGCCGATTTTGGTAGTAATCTGACCGCGTGCTGCGTCAGCTTTACCCTTTTTGTGTTTGATGTTTGCCCATTTCGAATGTCCGGACATTGTCATATTCCCCCTAAATCTTTAAACCTTACAAATCGCAAGATATTTTTACCATAATATTATACTATAGAGCCATTATTTATTCAAACTATTTTCGATGCCACTATTTAACATTAAGATATATAAAACGCAGCCGAAGTCATCCCCGGCTGCGTTTTCAATTGATCACTATGCTTACAGCACAATATTTTTCGCATTAGCTAAAGTATCTCTTGCTTCAGCTATCAATCTTTCCATCACTTCAGCACAAGGCAGAATGTCGTTTAAAACGTTCAGACTTTGCCCTACTAAAACAGCTCCGTGGACAATATCGCCTTCCACCGCACCCAAACGGTTAGTTCCCGTAGCAAAATCGTTTAATTCCTGCTGCGGCGCACCGCTGCATTCTTTTTCCAAATATTCTTTGGTAAACTCATTTTTCAGGCAACGCACAGCATTATTGCGCGAAAAACCAGTTACAGCAGAATCAGTATCAGTAGCCTTAATAATGGCTTCTTTAGCTTTAGGATGGGTAGGACATTCGTCCGTCAGAATAAAACGTGATCCCATCTGTACACCGTCAGCCCCCATCATAAGCGCTGCCGCAATTCCACGTCCATCTGAAATACCACCTGCTACCAAAACCGGTACTTTTTTGATTAGCGGCAGTACGTTTGTCATTAAAGCCATAGTAGTTTGCTGACCTATATGCCCGCCACCCTCCATACCTTCGATGACCATGGCATCAACACCTGCTTCTTCAACACGCTTTGCCAATTTGACACTTGGAACTACAGGAATAACTTTAATTTCTGCAGCATGAAATTTTTCGATATGAGGAACAGGATTTCCAGCGCCCAAAGTTACAAAGGCAACTTTTTCTTCACAAACCACATCAATAATCTCTGCAATATTAGGAGCCATCAGCATGATATTGACGCCGAAAGGTTTAGCGGTCAAATCTTTGGCTTTTCGGATTTCATCGCGGGTCCACTCTACAGTGCGGCCACCTGTAGCAATAATACCAGCGCCGCCGGCATTGGAAACAGCAGCTGCCAGATTTGCATCTGAAGTCCAGGCCATGCCACCCTGAATGATAGGATACTTGATTCCTAAAAGCTCAGTGATCTTTGTTTTCATATATCACACCTCTTAACTTAAATTTTATTATGTAAACCTGTTGCTTTTATATTATATAATAATCTTCTGTTCCTTGGCTACCTAAAAAGTCCCTTATCCTGTAAAAAAACGGTGAAATCATGGCTTACACAATTATCTGTTAAATTGACATTTTTCGTAAAATACCGTAAAATTTTTTTAATATCCTTATACTTGGATAGACAGACAGATAAAAGAGACATTTAAGGGAAAGAGGTTATTAAAATTATGCGTAGTGAAGAAGTAAAGCTTGGTTCAACCAGAGCAGCTCACCGCTCTTTATTTTATGCGATGGGTTACACCGAAGAAGACTTAAAAAAACCGCTTATCGGCGTAGTTAACGCCCAAAACGAAATAATCCCCGGACATATGCACCTCGACCAGATTGCCAAAGCTGTTAAACATGGTATTTTAGCTGCTGGCGGAACTCCGATCGAATTCCCTGCAATCGGTATCTGCGATGGCATTGCCATGGGCCATAACGGTATGAAATATCCTCTCGCCAGCCGCGAACTTGTAGCCGACAGTATTGAAGCTGTAGCTAACGGTCACGCGTTCGACGGTCTTGTACTCATTCCTAACTGTGATAAAATCGTGCCGGGTATGCTTATGGCAGCCGCACGTCTTAATATTCCCGCAATCGTTGTCAGCGGCGGGCCTATGCTTCCCGGACGTCTTAACGGAACCGACATCAGTGTTTCCACTGTTTTTGAAGCCGCCGGTCGTTTTGAAGCAGGAAAAATCGACAAAACAGAACTCAGCATCATCGAACATGCCGCATGCCCAGGCTGCGGCAGCTGTTCTGGTCTGTTCACTGCTAACACTATGAACTGCCTTACTGAAGTACTTGGTATGGGCTTACCCGGTAACGGTACTATACCAGCAGCTTACCAGGGTGCCCGTATCGCTCTTGCCAAACGTGCAGGTGCTAAAATCATGGACCTTGTTGCTCAAAACCTGTGTCCGCGTGATATTATGACAATGGACGCTTTCGAAAATGCCATAACTGTTGATATGGCAATCGGAGGTTCTTCCAATACTGCCTTACATTTACCCGCGATTGCCCACGAAGCAGACTTAGAATTACCATTAGAATTATTTGATGAAATAAGCAAAAAAACTCCTTATCTGACTAAACTTAGCCCTGGTGGCAGCCATCATATCATTGACCTTAATGAAGCTGGCGGAATCAATGCCGTGATGAATGAACTCAGTAAACTCGACCTGATTCATAAGGAAGCAAAATCAGTAACAGTTCAGACTATGGGCGAAAATTTTGCTGATGCTGTTATCACCCGTCCTGATGTTATCCACAGCGTTGAGAATCCTTATCGCAAAACAGGCGGCATTGCTGTACTCAAAGGCAATATCGCCCCCGACTGCAGCGTAGTCAAAGAAAGTGCCGTCGCCGAAGAAATGCTTGTACATTCTGGCCCTGCTAAAGTCTACGATTCAGAAGATGAAGCTATTGCGGCAATCTGCGGTAAACAAATAGAAAAGGGAGATGTCGTAGTCATTCGTTATGAGGGACCCAAAGGCGGACCAGGTATGCGCGAAATGCTCAATCCCACATCAGTACTGGCCGGTATGGGACTTGATAAAGATGTGGCACTCCTTACGGATGGGCGTTTTTCCGGTGCGACCCGCGGGGCCTGCATCGGTCATATTTCCCCTGAAGCACGTGAAGGCGGTAATATTGCACTTATACAAAACGGTGATATCATCGAAATCGATATTCCCAACCGCACACTTAATGTTAAAGTTTCTAACGAAGAACTGTCCAGACGTCGTGAAGCGTGGATATGCCCGTCTCCTAAAGTAACCAGCGGTTACTTAGCTCGCTATGCAGCCTTGGTTTCTTCAGCAGCAACAGGCGCTGTACTTAAAGTCCCTGATCAAAAATAAAATTTATATAGTAAAAATATCAATAAACCCCTGTCGTTTTAAAACGACAGGGGTTTATTGATATTTTTTAGTTATTCCTAAACCGACATTTCTTCTTAAAATTATACAGTGCTTTCTTATTACATATGCTCAGTTATTTAATAACTATCTGGCAATTCAAACATTTCATATATCATTAACTCTATTACTTCCACCATCGTAAAATCTCCCTATTCTACAATAATAACAGAAAGAAGATGATAGTTATGGACACTTTAACCTTTAATAGCAACACTTATAGCGGTACCTACACTTCTGGTAATAACGGAGTTCCATGCACATTTACGGTGGTGGTTGGAACACTGGCGCCTACTGTAGGCGAAAATTTGACGTTAGCTAGAATAAATAATCGAAATGTTTATATTCAAGATAGCGCAAACAACAACCAGTACATTGTAACCCTTGCCTAAATTCCTCTGTATTATAAAATAAAAAGAATACCATATGGTATTCTTTTTATTTTACTTTTGATTCTCATCCGAATTATTTTTATCACTATAAATTCTAAAGGCACTACGAAATACCAGAAAGAAACATAATAAAAGCGTTACTATATCCCCGCTGTCAGCGATATTGAAATTTAAACGCCGTAACACGAAAATATAAAGAAAAATTACAAAAATTATAGTATAATCCTGCTGCTTCATTATCTTCACCCCAATATATTATACCCCGCTGATTTTATTATACCATCTCCTGATATTAGTGCTGTATTTTATTATTTACAAAATAAAATACAGCACAAAAAAATAATGCAAAACACTGCCAGTCATCACAAATAAATGCCATACTGAATGCATAAATTTATGTTTTTTATCAGCATAGAAAAAAATTCCTATTGTATAAGCTAATCCACCACTTACTAACAACATTAGACCATCTGCAGGTAACATTTTCCACAAATACGGCAAAGCAATAATAACAGACCATCCCATAAGCACATACATCAGCAACGACAGTTTTTCCCACCTGCTGAGACTTATCGCATTGAGAGTGATCCCTACAACTGTCAGCAGTAAATTTATCCCCAATAACTTCCAACCTAACTCAGGCGGTAATAAAACAATACAAATAGGTACATAACTACCTAAAATCAAAAGAAAAATCGAACAATGATCAAGCACCTGAAAAATCTTTTTCGCGGTACTGTTTGTTATAGCATGATATATTGTAGACATCAGATAAAGAAAAATCAGGCAAAAACCATATATCGCCGCACTGACAATACCGCTGACACTGCTGTTATAGGATGCATAAACGATCAAAACAACAGTACCAAGAACAGCCAACAGTGCGCCGATGCCATGTGAAACGGCATTAGCTATTTCCTCACCTAAAGACTGCCTGTTTAAACTGCTCATATAATCAACCTCCAGTCTTACGTAGTAAATTATAGCACTATCCGTTTAAAAAAGTGTGACAATAAAGTTAACCTCTTACTTTATTGTCAAAATATTTTCTAAAAGTAACTATTATCAACATTTTCCAAAATATAATCGAAACAATTAGTAAAAAGCATTTTAGATTCGATATAAGGAGTAATAACGCTTCTAAACAAGCCATTCCCTCTAAAAACAATTATTTTAAACTTTTTTTCAATTTTTTTAGCATTGCTTAATTCATATTTCTTTAATATGATTAATTCAGAAAGTAAAATTAAACTTCAAGAAAATCATTGGAATTCTTATGAAGCTATTTTTTTACAAGAAAGGACTGATTTTTATGACTACAAGAAAAATAAAAAAATTAACTACAGGACAACGTACAATTGATGGCGCAGGCGTACATCTGGTCCGTGTACTTGGCCACGATACAGTAATGGACTATGACCCGTTTTTAATGCTGGATTCTTTTGACTCACATAATCCTACCGACTACATTAAGGGTTTTCCAATCCATCCTCATAGAGGTATTGAAACTATTTCTTATCTTGTTCAAGGCGAAATGACACACCAGGATAGTTTAGGCAATAAAGGAACAATCCGCAGCGGCGAAAGCCAATGGATGACTGCCGGCAGTGGTATCATGCACCAGGAAATGCCCCAGGCCAGCAAACATATGCTTGGCGTACAGCTTTGGCTGAACCTGCCCCAAAAAGAAAAAATGACTGATCCAACCTATTTTGACATTACCGGAAATATGATAGGCAGTAAAAAAACAGATAATGCTATAATACATGTGCTTGCAGGTGAATATGACTCTATAAAAGGTGTTGAACCACCTCATATCAAGGCAACTATCTATGATGTAGAACTACAGGCAGGCAAGTCAATCACACTGCCAACTAAAACTGAGGATAATGTTTTTATCTTTTTGATTGAAGGCAATGCTATAATAGACGGCACCAATATTCCAGAAAAAACTGCAGTGCTCTTTAGTGAGGGCGATGAAATATCTGTCAGTGCTGAATCAGATAAACAATTACGTTTTATGTTCTGTTCTGCTAAGCCTTTAAAAGAACCTGTATCTTGGGGTGGACCAATTGTGATGAATACGCGCGAAGAGCTAAATGAGGCTTTTAAAGAACTTGACAAAGGAACTTTTATCAAACATAATGCAGCCCATCTTGATTAATCAGTAATACTATCCAAGAGCTGTTAAATATTAAAAAATACACAAAAAAGCCGCAACCTTTGGTTGCGGCTTACTTTTTATTTGGTGGGCCCAGCTGGGTTCGAACCAGCGACCAACCGGTTATGAGCCGGTGGCTCTACCACTGAGCTATAGGCCCATAGTACCATGCGTTGTCTCAATGGTCAACAGTAATATTCTAAACAAATTTGGTCGAGTTGTCAAGCTAAACCGATTATTCCAAGAAGTCTTTTAACCGTTTACTGCGGCTTGGATGACGCAGCTTACGTAAAGCTTTGGCCTCGATTTGACGAATACGTTCTCTGGTTACACCAAAATGCTGCCCTACTTCTTCCAGGGTACGTGAACGCCCGTCTTCCAAACCAAAACGCAGTTCTAAAACCTTCTTTTCACGCACAGTCAGTGTTTCCAAGACTTCTTCCAACTGCTCACGCAATAAAGTGAACGAAGCAGCATCAGCTGGTGCCGGTGCATCATGATCTTCAATAAAATCCCCCAAATGCGAATCTTCTTCTTCACCGATAGGAGTTTCCAATGATACCGGTTCCTGTGCGATTTTCATAATCTCACGAACACGATCAACAGTAGTATCCATTTCCTTTGCAATCTCTTCCGGCATAGGTTCCCGCCCAAGTTCCTGCAGCAGTTGACGTGATACGCGAATCAATTTATTGATTGTTTCAACCATATGCACAGGTATACGAATGGTGCGGGCCTGGTCAGCAATAGCGCGTGTAATAGCCTGACGAATCCACCAAGTGGCATAAGTACTGAATTTAAAGCCTTTATTATAATCAAATTTTTCTACTGCTTTGATAAGCCCAAGGTTACCTTCCTGAATAAGGTCTAAAAAGAGCATTCCCCGGCCAACATAACGTTTTGCAATGCTGACAACCAAACGAAGATTAGCTTCCGATAAACATCGTTTTGCGGCTTCTCCTTCTTCAAAAACTTCTTCCAAAAGTTTTCCGTAATCTTCTTCCAACGTCATATAGCTATCAAAAACAGCAGCATCATTTTCTTCTGGTAAGCGGCGCTTGATCTCGTCAAGTAAAGTCTTGATCTCAAACAGCGCATGTACTTCTTTATCACTGGTCTGACGATCGACTACCATTTTATCACAGTCTGGGATCATCACATTGTGTTCCTGCATCATACGTTGTAAATGCAAACGCTCATCTTTAGTAAACTCAACAATAAGATCCTGATATTCAGACAATGTACAGGGAGTACCCGCTGCAGCCGCCCTCGCAATAATTCCAAGCACTTTTTCAACATTGCGCAGTTCACAGCTTTTATGTTCCTGTTCCAAATGCTTCTTGATTTTTTTGATCAGAGTAGCAGTTTTTTCTTTACCGCTGTAAGCAGGAACCAAAGCTGCAGGCAATGACGAATTCATCAGCCTTTCGGCCTGTTTTCCCTTATCCATACGTTTAGCAAGCTTGATTTCATCTTCGCCGATCAAAAGCGGTACACGGCCGATCTCCTTAAGATACATCCTGACCGGATCATCAATGCTTACCCCTTCAGGCACACTGAGATTAGCCAGCTCTGCTTCATTGATTTCTTCCGTATCATCATCGTTGACCGGCAGTACATCATCATCGCTGTTTTCGTCGACTACGTCGATGCCTTTTTGGGCAATCAACTCATACATACTGTCCATATCGTCCGGAGTCATATCTTCTACGTTTTGCATAGAATCCATAATTTCACGATAAGTGAGAACACCGCCGTGAGATTTGCCTTTAAGTAATAATTCCTCTACCTGGTCGGCAGAAATTTTAGTATTAGCCATGGTGTTCCCTCCTTTCGTTGCTTAATATCTGCTGTTGTTTTTTAATATAATTTTTTGATTTCATCTTTAATTTTCTGGCTTTCCGCAAGTTCCTGCAAAAAGCGGTCATCCCCCAAACGTTCATATTCGTCGGCGCGCAGACGGTGCTCTTCATAGCTTCGTTCCAAAGCGCCCCTGCGCATCTGCCGCAGGCAATCATCTACTAGTTTTTCACCGTTTTCTTCCGCAAGATCTTTTGTCATAATCTGCGCCAGCTCCGTGGCCGCTTCATTTGACAGTTCTGTAAAAAGCTTATCAGCAGCACTCTGATTGCCAGCATCAAGCTGCTTCAGCAATCCTTCATAGATTTCTCCGCGAAATTTTGACATAAAACCGACACTATCAATTTTATCTCTGTAAACAAGCGCCAAATCGGTATTTTTTAAAATAACGTAAAGCAAAAGCTGCTCTGCTAAATCTTCAGCTGAAAGTACGTTGGGCTGTACCTGCCATTTAGACACGGCTTCCCTACGATCATTTTTACGGCTTAGCTTACGATATTCACTCATGATGAGCCCTTCGTCAATTGTCAAACGTTGGGCCAGCGTTTTGATATGCTGTGCAACCTCAATTTCATTTTTGCACTCTAGTAGGAATGGTAGTATATTCGACACAGCTTCAACTTTTCCTGCTAAATTTGAAACATTATTTTGAGAAATGACATACTGCATCTGAAATTCTATACCTGAAACAGCTGTTTCAATCAGCCGTAGATAAGCATCTTTACCGTGCTTACGCACAAATTCATCAGGATCTTTCCCATCAGGCACTATGAGCACTCTGACTTTAAGCCCGGCTTCTTTAGCAATGCTTACTGCCCTTACAGTGGCCCGTTGTCCAGCTGCGTCGCTGTCATACGAAAAAACTACTTCATCAGCGGCACGAGCTAAAAGTTTAGCCTGCTCCTGCGCAAAAGCCGTCCCCATTGAAGCAACAGCCCAATCGATACCAGCAGCATGTAAACTGATTGCATCCATATAACCTTCAACAATCACGGCCTGCCTGCGTTTCTTTATTTCCTTTAAAGCCACATTCATCCCGAACAGAAGAGTTCTTTTGTTAAACCACTCTGTTTCACCAGTATTCATGTATTTTGCCATCTGTTGAGAATTTTGCTCTAAAATACGACCGCCGAAACCAACTACATGACCACGTGGATCCTGAATAGGTATCATCACTCTGCCACGGAACTTATCCATCGGCCCACGGTCATAGTTTACCGCCAGCCCGGCCTGCACCAACAGTCCAGCACTACATCCACGTTTTCCAAGTGCTGAAAGCAATGCGTTATAGTTCGGCAGTGCCACCCCGATTGAAAACCGCTCGATAATCTCAGGTGTAATGCCGCGTCCTGTGAGATACTCCTGTGCTTTAATTCCATAATCAGTCTTCGTCAAACAGGCCTGAAAAAAACGCGTCGCCAGTTCATTAGCGGCAATAACCTGTTTTGCCTGTTTCTCACGTTCCAGTTCAGCTTTAGTCTTTTCCTTTTCAGGAACAGCAATACCCAATTTATTTGCCAGAAGCTTTAAAGCCTCTGGGAACGTGCAATTTTCCATTTTCATCACAAAGGTAAAAACATCACCGCCAACATGACAGCCATAACAATAAAAAAAGTTCTTGTCCGGCGTTACGGAAAAGGACGGTGTTTTTTCTCCGTGGAAAGGGCAGCAGCCCCAAAAACTGCCGCCGCGCTTTTTTAGCGGTACATATTCAGAAATTATCTCGACGATATTAGCTTGGGAGCGAACCTGCTCTTTAAAATCATCAAACATACCACTCATAATTATTGCTCCTGTCACCTCGAATACCATCTGATTTATTATATTCAATATTTAACAAAAAAATCCTCTTTTTAACGGTAGATAATTTTAGCATTACGACAAGTTTATATTATGGGAATGTAATGTTTATTAAATAGCTGCACAGCTCCTGCATCTGTCAGTCCACCCACAAAATCGACTACAGTCTGCTGCAATCCGAAACGATCTGCCAGTTCCCCATATTCTCTTGGCAACAGCTGCGGATACTCCATATATAAATCCATAAGAGTCCTAACAACATGTTCTGCCTTGTTATGTTCAACCGTCAGCTGGGGCGAACAGTAAATATAATCAAACATAAAATTGCGAAATTCTTCAACAGCTTCTTCATAATATTTATCAATAATAATTTGCGGCTGATTCAGTGATAACTCCACAATATTATGAACAAGCACATCCAATATCTGGCTTGGTTCTGTTCCTAAGCGCATAGCGACGATACCTGGCAATTTTTCAGGACCGATGATGCCAACTTTGCATCCATCATCGAAATCATGGCACAGATAAGCGATACGATCACAACGCCGCACCACTTGCCCTTCAAGCGTCTTTGGCATCGTACTGCCTGTATGGTTAACAATAGCATCACGAACTTCACGGGTCAGATTCAGCCCTTTCCCCTTCCGCCCATACAATTCTACGAGACGAAGGCTCTGTTCATTATGTTTAAAATGTCCAGTATAAGAATTAATTGCCCGCTCCCCTGCATGTCCAAAAGGAGTGTGCCCAAGATCATGCCCTAAAGCAGCAGCTTCTGTAAGATCCTCGTTTAATCTCAATGCTCTGGCAATAGTCCTGGCAATCTGCGACACTTCCATGCTATGAGTAAGACGCGTACGGTAATGATCACCCGGACATAAATATACCTGTGTTTTATGTTTTAACTTACGAAAAGGAGTACTGTGGATGATCCGGTCCCGATCACGCTGGAAAGCCGTGCGCAGATCATCGGCAGCCTCCTCACTATCACGTACTGCCTGCGAACTTTTAGCCGCCCAGGGTGCCAGTGTTTCCTGTTCTATATTCTCGCTTATTTCTCTAACTGATAACATTATTCTTCACCTTTATTTCACTTTCAAGCATTGTCACCAGGCACATTAAGTAATATAATTACTCATGTGAGGTGAACTGAATGAAAAAAATTTTTATCTTTGTTTTACTGTTGCTCTTAGTTCCTGTAATTTGTCTGGCAGAGCCGCAGGTAACCAGTGATAAACAAACTTTTAACCCTTTTACAGGAGTTTATGATCTGCAGGGCAACGTCCATGTTGAAATTGGTGACAGAATCATCACCGGCGATGCCGCACAGGTAAGTATGTATAAACTTGAGGTACATGGACAAGGTAATATTACCCTGCGCGAAGGAGATATCACCTTCGATTGTGATACAGTCGATGTATACGGTAAAGAAAAAACTGCCTACGTAGCAGGTAATATGAACTTTACTCAAGGTGATATGATCATCAGCGCCGATACCGGCAGCTTTAACTGGAGCACAAAAAATGCTGTTTTTAACGGTAATGTAATCGTCAACGGTGAACCTAAAAATGGCGAAGTCATTTACAATGTCCGTGAAAAAGTTTTTGTAAATTAGTTTTACAGTTTAAATAACCCTCGCTTAGGCGAGGGTTATTTTTATTTAGCGGCGGTCTTTATTTTTCTGCACATACTCTAAGATCATACCTGCTGTTTCTTCGATCGCACGGTTAGATACATTGATAATAGTACAATGCAGACGACGCATAATACCTTTTGCATATTCAAGCTCTTCATTAATCCGTTTAACATCAGCATAAGCGGCACCATCTGTCAGTCCCATAGTTTTCAAACGTTCGCTGCGGATCTCATTAAGTTTAAACGGATCAATAAGCAGGCCAATGATTTTATGCGGAGGAACTTTAAATAATTCTTCAGGAGGCATGATTTCCGGTACCAGCGGTACATTGGCAACTTTTATTTGTTTGTGTGCCAAGTACATGCTGAGCGGAGTTTTAGAAGTTCTTGAAACACCTATGATAACAACATCTGCTTTGGCCAGTCCCAAAGGATTTTTGCCATCATCATATTTAACAGCAAATTCTACGGCTTCGACACGTTTAAAGTATTCATGATCTAAAGCATGGATCAATCCGGCCTGGTTTTTAGGCAGCAGTCCGGAAGTTTTTTCAATAGCCTTAAGCATCGGTCCTAAAACATCAACAACCTCTACATCATGCTCCATTGCTTTATGCGCAATATGTTCACGCAATTCAGGTGAAACTACGGTATAACAGATAATACCATTATTTTCCTTAGCCTCTTCAATAACCTTTTCAACCTGCGCCTTATCTTTAACATAAGGAACACGGATCACATCAAATTTTTCCTGTACAAATTGGCTGGTAGTAGCCTTTACAACAGACTCAGCGGTTTCACCAATAGAATCAGAAACTGCATAGATAATCGGTAATTTAGCTATGATAATTGCCTCCTTTGCCCTCTGCCAGATCCACTAACAGACGGGTAAAATTCGTTTTAGTGATACGTCCCACTACTTCGTAACTGCGCTTATCCTCGCCCACACATCTAATAACAGGCAGACAATCAATCTCATTATCAATAATTTTACGTGCTGCCGAAGCTACAGAATCTTCCTGTTTGACTACAATAAGTTTAGACAGTGGTGTCATCACCATTACAACAGGAATTTCACGCAGATCGCTGCCATTATTGATAGCAGCTTTAAGCAAGTCTTTACGCGATACCACCCCTACCAAAAGACCAGCCTCATCAAGAACAAATACTGTCCCTACATCCTCCAGGAACATAGTTACAACAGCTTCATAGGCGCTTTTATCCTGATTGACTGCTACAGGCACAGACTGCAGATCACGTACAAGGATGCCGGAAATTTCTTCCATCAACATTCCCAGCGTATTCTTGCCGGTAAAATAATAACCAACTTTAGGACGCGCATCTAAAATACCGCCCATAACTAAAATCGCCAGATCTGATCGTAAAGCCGCACGAGTTACATTCAGACGTTCAGCAATATGTTCGCCCGTGATCGGCCCATCCTGGCGCACGATCTCGGCAATACGTTTTTGTCTGTTACTTAAAGAAATTGTCCTCACACCCTTCCGAACTTACATTAATTTTTCCTATATTTATATAGTATACGCTATTTTATGCAAAATCCCTGCTTCCGGTCATAAATATTTTTAAAAGTATACAAAAATAACAGGGCCAAAATTTCGGCCCTGTTATTTTCATATATTTTCATAACTGCTCATGTTCCATTCTCTGGATCATAATACACAGCAGCAAAAAATAACGGTCTGTCATTTTAAAATAATTTTTTTGTGTTATTTCTTTGATTTTCCCCAACCGATAACGTAGAGTATTAATATGTATATGCTGTCTTTCAGCTGCATCCTCTAAACTGTTTTCCCGCAAAGCCGCTGAAAGTGTATCCAAAAGGCTCGATTGATAGCGTCTGTCATATTCCTGCAGTTTATCAAGCACCGTCGTCTTAATAAAATTATACTCCGAAGTATTGCGGCAGTGCATCAGCAAACTGAACGGCAGCCATTCTTCAGCCTTACGTACTCCTGAAATATGCAATTTATATAAAAGTCTGATAACGTTTACCGACATCTCATAATGCTCTTTAATTCGCTCCAGTTCTGTAAATTCAGGAGATATTACAGCTGCAGCTATTTTATTCTGTTCCTTATTATATTTTTTGAATATATTAATGCTCGTAAGAGCTTCTTTACTGCTGCATAACAAGATATAAAATTTTTCCTCTTCAATTAAAAATCTATCAATCAAATAATTGCTTATATTATGGCTTCCTTTAGAAAATAAAATCAAATTATATGCTTTTTGCTGCACAAATCCCAGATTAGCAAGCTTTTCAGCAATAACTTCTCCACTTTTGATTTCACCATTTTTTATTTCTTTCCAAAAACGTTCCACTGTTTTCTGCAGCGTTTCATAATGGTCCCACAGCTTGATGGCTAAAAAAGAAGCTCCCTGTTGCCCAATCAACCGTTCTTTTTCCGTTAACTGCCCCTCAGCAACAATAATAAACCTCCCAATAAGCTGACTACGGGCATAGCATTCGAAAATATGCAGCTCATTGATAAAAAAGCCCGCATCAGTATATATTCTTTCATTAAAACCAGTTTTAATTTTTTCTGTCCAATCAAGAAAATCCTGTTTACGAGTACCTCGTCTGCTCCAGGAAGCAAGTATCTTCCCTTCATGATTCAGGCAAAAACAATTCTTGTGAAGCTGATTTCCCAAAACATTCACCAGCGAAGCCAGATCATCTGAATTCAGTGAAGTATGAATAAGTTTTTGATAGTTTTTTTCTACTTCAATCAACATATTGGTTTGATAATTCTGGATTTCAGAAGTGATTGTCTGCACCAGTTCTCTAAACTTGACTGCAGTTTTCACTTCAAATACCGGCAGCCGGTACTGATCTGCCAACTGCAGTATTTTCAGCGGGATCTTATTGATAAAACGACCTGTTTTGATACCTATCGCTGATATTCGCGGAGCAAGCTTTTTAAAACCATCTTCCTGCAGGTCAGGACTTTTACTGAAGGCATACCAGGTAGTTAAAACAAACTCACCTCCTGTTACCCATTCGTGCAAATCAGGCCCTTCCATAATTGTTACATGTGTTATCTGATTGTTTAAGTTCCCATGCTTATTAACCAATGTCACACGTTCGGCAAAATCTTTGATTTCCAATAATTCATTTAAGGTCACCATTTTCTTGGACATTATCTCACCTTCTTTTCTAATGCCATATATTTCTTTTTCTCCAGAATATCCTGATTACGATTTTACTATTTAGTTATTTTTTTAGCAAATCCAAAGATTTCAAAAACTGTTATACTAAAAAGCTGAACTTTACCCATCGTAAAACCTTCTTGATTTTAAACCAGCGCCTTATTTTTCATTCCGGTAAAAAAATCTTGAGGCAACTATAAAAGCAGCCTCAAGATTATCAAATCTTCCATTAATCATTCACATAAAACTAAGTATTACAAAAGTTCCACTGATGATAACGCCGGAAACAATTGTCCAAATAACGCAATATCCCATAATATCACGCGCCGATAATCCCGCAACTCCTAAAAGCGGCAATGCCCAAAACGGTTGAATCTGATTAGTCCAGCCATCTCCCCAAGCAAAAGCCATAATTGTCTGCGGAATGTTCGCCCCCAATGCCTCAGCAGCCTTCATCATGATTGGTCCCTGGATAGCCCATTGCCCGCCTCCGGAAGGAATGAAAATATTTACCAGCCCTGCCGATAAAAATGTATAAAGAGGGAAGGTATGTGCTGTAGAAATTTCCACAAACCACATGGAAATCATATCAACCAGACCAGAAGCAGTCATCATCCCCGACATACCAGCATAAAGCGGAAATTGCAAAATAATACCGCGGCTGGCACCGATTCCCTGTGCCACAGCCTTTAAAAAGCCGTTAGGACTGCTGTGCAGATATAAACCCAATGTTAAAAAAATCAAAATGACCAAATTCAAATTCAGGTCAAAACCAATCTTAGAAAAATTAGCTCCCAGATAAATCAATGGGAACAAACCAAACAAAGCGTTGAGCCAATAAGCATTTTCCAATCTTTCGGCAAATGTCATATCTTTTTTAGCAATTCTTATCTCTGGTTTTTCTTGTTCTTTTTCACTGTATTCCACTATTTCATTAGCAGGAGGTTTCATATTAAAATACACGATAAACAGCATAATTACGATGATAGCCGTCATTACCAGATTCCAGGAAGAATACAGCGTATCACCAACCGGTGTCAGTGGCAGTCCGAGCTTCTCCATAAAATTGCCTGGTGTTGCTGAAACAAGCGGAATCGAAGAAGACGGCCCGCGAATAATCTCACCGCCATAAGCCGCAGCTACCAACAGCGGAAAATGCAGGCCTTTAACCTTTTTGCCTACCTCTTTCGCAAGAACTGCACCTATAACAAGCCCAAATCCCCAGTTTATATAGCAAGACGCAATAGATACTAATGCAGTCAACCCAAGAGCCTGCTGTGGAGTTTTAGGAATACCTGTTACCTTGTTCAAAATCTTTTTAGCCAAAGGTGTCAATGCCAGTACATAACCTGTCAATAAAACTAAAACCATCTGCATCCCAAAAACAAACATCGATGAGTACCCTCTGCCCCAATATTCTATCATTTGCAGAGCACTCTTGTTCATTAAAAACATTCCGCCGCAAAATACAACAAATGTTAAGAGAATAGCCAAAATAAAAGCATCCGGAAGATAATTCTGCACCATCTTCAGACAGAACTTTGTTACAGTCTTCATAAAAATCCGCCTCCTTTTCCCATTTTCTTTTTCATTTACACCAGCTCTAAAACCGTAGCTGATCCTAGCCCTCCAGCAATACATAAAGTAGCCAAGCCATATCTGACCTGTCTTTTCTGCATTTCATGCAATAAAGTTACTAAAATCCTTGCTCCAGAGCAACCAATCGGATGCCCCAGAGCAATTGCACCGCCATTTACATTGACCCTGGCCAGATCAATTTCCAGCTCCTGTATGACCGCTAATGATTGTGCTGCAAATGCTTCATTGATTTCTATCAGTCCAATATCTTCGATCCTTAGCCCTGCCCTTTTCAGCGCCAACCTTGTTGCAGGCACAGGCCCCATTCCCATATATGCCGGCGAAACACCTATTGAAGCCTGGCTGATTATTTTAGCCATAGGCTTTAACCCTGCCTTTGCAGCCGCACTTTCTTCAGCAATCAGCAACATGGCTCCACCGTCATTTCGTCCTGATGCATTGCCTGCCGTTACGCTGCCGTCCTTTTTAAAAGCAGGCTTCAATTCTGCAAGTTTTTCTATCGTTGACAAACGTGGATGCTCATCAGCAGCAAACATCAAAATCTCTTTTTTCTTTTTTACTGGCAAAGGTTCAATCTCATCATCAAAGCGTCCGCTTTTTATTGCAGCCTGAGCTTTTTCCTGACTTTCGCAGGCAAAATAATCTTGTGCCGTTCTGCTGATAACATATTTTTCAGCAATATTCTCTGCAGTCATACCCATTGTCAGGACTCCATACTGGTCAGCAGGCTGTGACCGTGGCTGACTTTCGGTATTAGGATCCAGCAAAATCCCGTTACCTACTGCATAACCCCTCCGTGCCTCTCTGAGATAATATTGGGCATTACTCATACTTTCGACACCACCAGCTAAAACGAAGTCAGCATAGCCGCACATAATCTCCTGTGCCGCATTCTGGACAGCCTGCATACCAGAACCACATTGTCTGTGTACTGTATAAGCCTGTACTTCAAGCGGAAATTTTGTTATCAATGCAGCTAATCTTGCAATATTAGGCTGGTCGCTGCTCTGCTTTGCCTGCCCTAAAATTACTGCATCCAGAAGTCTGATATCTAAATGACTACGTTCACATATTTTCTGCAACAAAAAGGCAGCAATTTCCTCCGGCTGTATGTCCTTCATTGCTCCGTTCAGTTTTCCTATAGGCGTCCTGATTCCATCTATGACTACCGGCTGCAGCATATCTATACCTCCCTTATACTAATTTTTTCAGCCAGCTCATAATGAGCAGATGTCATTGCTGCAATTTCTTCCAATGTAACATCAGAAGTATGTTCCAGTAAAAACATCATTCCGTCCTTAAACTTAAATACAGCATATTCTGTGACTAAAGTATTAACTACTTTCCGCCCAGTCAGCGGCACAGTACAATCCTTTACCAGTTTATGCCTGCCATTTTTTGCCGTATGAGATGTCGCAACGATCACCTCTTTTACTCCAACGACCAGATCCATTGCTCCCCCTGGTCCTAAAACACCTTTGCCCGGCAAAGCCCAATTTGCCAGGTCTCCCGCTTCATTTATCTGTATGGCTCCGATAACTGTAGCATCCATACGTCCACTTCTGATCATTGCAAAAGATGTAGCACTATCAAAATAACAGCATCCGGGCGTTTCAGTAACCGGTGTACGACTGGCATTAATGAGATTAGGAATTATTGCCTCCCCGCTAAGTTGTTTAGGCCCAACACCTAGCATTCCATTTTCCGTCTGAATATAAATATGTTTATTTGCTGGTAAATAATCAACCGCCATTGTGGGAATACCTACACCTAAATTGACAAAACCACCGTCAGGCAGCATTTCCGCAACTCTTTTAGCAATTCTTACTTTTGTTTCCGCTTCTGACATGTTTCTCATTTAACTGCACCCCGATTCTGCGGTACCAAAACATCCACATAAATATAAGGTGTTACAATCTCTTCCGGCGAAAGCATACCGGTTTCTACAATCTCATCAACCTCCACAATCGTCAAAGCGGCTGCTGTTGCCATAAGCGGATTAAAATTTCTTGCTGTTTTTTCATAAACTAAATTCCCCATAGCATCCGCTTTTCTGGCATGTAACAAGGCTACGTCTGCTTTCAAAGGATACGCCAAAACATAGGCTTCGCCGTCAATAACTTTTGTTTCACAATGCGCAGTCAGCTCTGTGCCAGCTCCAACCTTTGTATAAAACCCGCCAATTCCGCAGCCTCCTGCACGGATACTTTCTGCAAATGTGCCCTGTGGCATCATCTCTAAATTTAACTTTCCATCAAAATATAATTCCGCAGCTTCAGTATTATAGGTAAAATAGGTACCTATAGCTTTTTTCAGCATCCTATTCCTTACCCACCTTCCCAAGCCTACATTAGGAGTACCAAGATCATTGGCAATAACAGTCAAATCATGTATGTCTGTATCTGCCAGTAAATCAATCAGCCTCTTTGGATTACCTACATTTCCAAAACCTCCGATCATAACAACATCACCTGACCTGACAAGCTTAACAGCTTCCACAGCTTCTACAATCTTTGCTATGATAATCACCTCCATATTAGTTCTTTGATTTCAGTATACAAAGCTAAAGACGAGCCTAATATGTAGAAACCTACAAAAATAATCTGATTTTTTTGCATTTTTGCACAAAAATAGCCCTTATAACAGTTATCAAACTGTTATAAGGGCTATAAAAAATAACAGGACCGAATATTCGGTCCTGTTAAGTTAATTATTCATTATTGAAGCAGTTCGCGTACCATTTGATTGATACGTTTACCGTCGGCTCGGCCCTTAGCCTTCGCCATAACAGCAGGCATTACTTTACCAATCGCTTTCGGTCCTTCGGCACCAGTCTCGGAGATAGCTTCAGCAACCATAACACGCAATTCTTCATCGCTAAGCGGTTCAGGCAGATATTTTTTGAGAATCTCAATTTCTGCTTTAGCCTGCTCGGCTAATTCACTGCGTTCGGCTTTTTCGAATTCTACCAAAGAATCCTGCCGCATCTTGACCTCTTTCAGCAAGATAGCCAGAACCTCATCATCATTCAGTTCCTTCTTCTCATTGATTTCGACATTTTTAATATTAGCACGCACCATACGAATAACCGATAAACGCAGCTTACCTGCTTCACGGTCCTTCATGGCCTGTTTCATATCTTCTGTCAATTGGTCTTTAATAGACATACAGCACGCCCCCATTATCTGGTTTTACGTTTTCTGGCTGCTTCGGATTTTTTCTTACGTTGAACGCTCGGTTTTTCATAATGTTCGCGCTTTCTAACTTCAGAAAGAATTCCGGCCTTTTGGGTTGCTCTTTTAAATCTGCGCAGCGCACTGTCCAATGTTTCGTTTTTGCCAACTTTAATTTCTGCCATCTGATCTCCCTCCCTCCACACACTTAGGGAAGTGTATATATGCATTTCATGCGTTTTTTGCACTATTGCTGACTATCGTCAGACCGCAATTACCGCACAATATTACCAGTAAATTATATCTTATGATAGGCCTTTTGTCAAGGTATCAGCAGGGCGGCCACCCCAATGCTTTACCGCCTAAAAGATGGATATGCAAATGCTTAACGGTCTGCCCTCCATCATCACCGGTATTGGCAACGATGCGAAACCCTTTTTCATTAACACCAAGTTTCTCAGCCAGTTCCTTAACTTTCCCAAACATATACAGGAGCAGCTCCGGTTCTGCAGTAATAATATTTTCAGTATGAGCTTTCGGTATCATTAAAACGTGTACCGGAGCAGCAGGAGCCACATCACGGATTACGATCATTTTGTCATCTTCATAAACTCTTTCAGACGGGATCTCTCCGGCAATAATTCGGCAAAAGATACAGTCGTTCATTTCTTTCCCCCCTTAGTGATCCTAATTTTTATAATATTCGTCAGAAAATTTAAAAGTCCTTTTTCTATTTACTCTGTTCACAATTTATTTTCAAACTGTAACTAACAAAGTAAAAAAATCTTTAATAAAACGCTTGACTTATAGTCAACTCCAGCCATTATACTGAACTTAAAGTATTTTTAATCATTTATCTAAGAAAGGAGAATTTACAGTGAAAAAATTTTTATCAACATTACTTTATACCGCTGCCGCAACTTTATTATTCAGCGCTTGTGGAATGACTGCCAATACAGTTTCTTCTCCTGTTGAACCAACTGTTAAAAGTAATGAAAAAACAGCAGTAAATAATAAAGCTCTTGTTTATTTCAGCAAGGATATCAGCCCTGTAAGTCTGATCAAACTATATGATAAAATCAACCAGGATATACATGGTAAAGTAGCTATCAAAATCCATACAGGAGAAAAGAACGGTCCCAATATACTCCCACGGGAAATAGTGATGGCTTTGCAGCAGCATGTACCTGACAGTAATTTAGTCGAAACCAACACTTTCTATAAAGGTGACCGCTATACCACCGCCGGCCACCGCGAAACATTAAAAGTTAACGGCTGGGATTTTTGTACTGTAGACATTATGGACGAGGAAGGAGCAGTAATGCTGCCAGTAAAAGGAGGCAAACATTTTCAGGAAATGTCGATCGCTAAAAATATGCTTAATTATGATTCCATGATCGTTTTGACGCATTTTAAAGGACACACTATGGGAGGATTTGGCGGTTCAATGAAAAACATAGCAATTGGCAACGCAGACGGCAGGATCGGCAAAGCCATGCTGCATACCTCTGACCCATCCAACCCCTGGGAATATAGCCAAGAGCGTTTTATGGAAAATATGGCTGAATCAGCAAAGGCTACAACAGATTTTTTTGGTAAACAAATCATTTATATCAATGTATTGCGCAATATGTCTGTTGACTGCGACTGTGCCGGGCTTGCTGCGGCACCGCCAACAACCCCTGATATCGGCATACTTGCTTCTACAGATATTCTTGCCGTCGATCAGGCTTCTATCGACCTTGTTTTTGCTTTACCAGATGCTGCTAAGCATGATCTGCAGGAACGGATCGAATCACGTCGTGGTCTGCGGCAGCTCAGTTACATGAAAGAACTTTCCATGGGTAATGATCAATATGAATTAATTACCATTGAATAAAAGAAAAGCTGCCGTTAAACGGCAGCTTTTTTATTATTCCTTCAGCAATTCTCCGATTAAAAAACTCGTCTCAGCCTTCAGTAATCTCACTTTTTTTATCTTGCCACATAGTTCAGCTTCCGACCGAACATAGACCCGTAAATAATTACTGGTCAAACCTTCTATATAGCCATCCTCAACAGTCTGCTCAAACAATACCTCCACAGCACTGCCAACAAAACGTTCTAAAAATTTCTGCTGCTGCTTATGATCAAGCTCTGCAAGTTGTGCACAACGTCTTTGCTTAACAGTTTCAGGAATTTGATTGGGCATTTTTTCGGCCGGAGTTCCCTTCCGTTTGGAATAAGGAAAAATATGCATTTTACTGAACCCGCAGTTTTCTGCAAAAACCAGTGTAGATGCAAACTCCTCTTCCGTCTCACCCGGGAATCCGGCAATAATATCAGTAGTAATGGCAATATCAGGAATACGTTTACGGATATCGGCCAAAAGTTCGGTAAAACGTCGGGTATCATACGGCCTGTGCATTCTGGCTAAAGTTGTATCACAGCCTGCCTGCAAAGGTAAATGCAGCTGTCGGCACAACCGTTTATCTTTTTCCATAAGATTAAGCAGCCTCGCTTCGACCTCCACTGATTCCAATGACCCCAACCGCAGTCTCTGCAGACCCTCTACACTTAAAGCTGCCTCAACAGCATCAAATAAAGTCAGTTTTCCATCATGTTCTTTACCATAGCAGCCAAGGTGAATACCGATAAGCACTATTTCTTTATAACCAGAAGCTACAAGCTTTTTAACTTCTTCCCTGATGCTTGTCAGACTACGCGAACGCAACGGTCCGCGGGCAAAAGGAATAATACAATAAGTACAGAATTGATTGCAGCCTTCCTGTATTTTTAAAAAAGCTCTGGTCTTATCACTAACATCACCTGCACTCAGTTCTTCAAACGCAGTGTTGGCACTCAGCTTACGCACGCTGTCTATTGTATCAACAGACTGAAAAGCAGCAGCTTCTTCTACCAACCGTACGATATCTGCTCTATCCTGATTCCCGATAATAAGATCAACACCAGGAATTGTCTTCACTTCTTCTGCCGCCGTCTGTGGATAACAGCCAGTCACAACCACGAAAGCAGTTGGGTTTCTGCGCACAGCACGATTGATCATCTGCCGCGATTTACGCTGCCCCGTATTGGTAACAACACAAGTATTGATCACATAAATATCAGCTTCGCAATTAAAACCAACTACAGTATAACCATGACTGCGAAATATCGCTTCCATGCTGGCAGTATCGGCCTGATTGACTTTACAGCCTAAAGTGTAAAATGCTATTCTTTTCATCAATCAGCCTCCTAAATCACCAGTTTCATAAAATATTGCGGCCGCAGCTACTAATGCAGCTGTTTCCGCACGTAATATGCGCTTGCCTAAACTTACTACCAATGCCCCAGCTGTACGGGCCTGCTGTAATTCCGTCTCGGAAATACCGCCCTCCGGGCCTATGATCAGCAGCAGCTCCTTCAAAGCCTGCTCCTTTTGCAGCGCAGCCTTCAAACCAAGCTTATCCTCACATTCATAAGCTATCAGTTTACAGTCACAGGGATTATCAGCAAGCATCTGTTCCATCGTCTGTACTGGCTGCACCATTGGTATAATATCACGCTTGCTCTGTTTCGCAGCCGCTTCAGCAATTTTCTGCCAGCGCTCAGCTTTCTTAACAGCTTTATCACCTTCCAGGCGTACGACCGAATGCTCCATAGCTACTGGTATAATCTCACTGACTCCCAGTTCTACAGCCTTCTGGATAATAAAATCCATTTTTTCACCTTTAGCCAACCCTTGTGCCAGTACGATTCGCACTGAAGGCTCATGACTTTCCGCCAGTACCTCCAGACATTTGACTGTCACAACACTTTCATTAGCATCAGCAATTTCAGCAAGAGCCGTGACACCATCATCACTTACAATCTGTACTCTGGACCCGCATTGCATCCGCAGTACAGTATAAATATGCCTGGCATCAACACCCATTATTGTCATCGTATCACTGTATGGCTGCGGTATAAAAAATCTATGCACCGTCAGTCCTCCTTACGCATCTGCATAACAACCCAGCCGCCTTTGGCATCAACAGCTTCGACACACAAACCGACTTTGGAGGCAGCTGCTGATACATCATTCTGCCGTTCTTCAATAATACCGCTGGCAAGGAATATTCCTCCGGATTTTAACTTACCGGGAATATCCTGCAGAAGCATAATAATAATATCGGCAATGATATTAGCAATGATAATATCAGCCTTACCTTCTGTACCATGCAGCAAATCACCCTGTTGCACACTGATTTTTTCTGTTAGTTCATTGCCGGCAATATTTTCAATAGCTACTCGTACCGCAGTAGCATCAATATCCACCGCTTTAACTGTTTTAGCACCAAGTTTAGCAGCAGCAATAGCCAGAATTCCAGAGCCAGTACCAACATCAAATACTTCCATATCAGTACGCAGAACTTTTTCCAAACGCTCCATACACATACAGGTCGTATGATGTGTTCCTGTACCAAACGCCATCCCTGGATCGATTTCAATAATATGTTCACCAGCTTTAGATGTATATTTTTCCCAGGTAGGCTTAATCACCAATGTTCTGCCAATATGCGTAACATGGAAATACTGTTTCCATTCGTTAGCCCAATCCTGCTCGGAAACAGTACGAAAACGCGTATTACCAAAGCGACATTTACCAATACGCGTTTCCAAATTTGTTAAGTCCTCATCAATCTGTGTAAGACGTGGCTGCAGCTCTTCATCCTCCGGATAATAAGCAGTTATCGTAACCACTTCTGTGTTTTCCTGCTCAGGAATATCGCATAATTCCCAAGTGCCTGAATTACGCAAAGTGTTTATCAAAACCGGGTCCTCAATAACAACACCATTGTTTGCACCTGCAGCACGCATAATTTCGGCAACCAGATCAGCTGCCTCATGTGTAGTTTGTATGCTTACCTCTATCCATTGTGACAAAGCGCTCACTCCTTAAATAACTATCATATATATTAAACACAAAGCTTATTCTAAAATATTTTACCATATGAAAGTGTTTTTCTACCAGTTTGAGAAGATATTTCAATGCCAAGTGCTCACATTATATCATATTTTTTGGCATAAAAAAATAAACTGCGGTGTTCAAACCGCAGTTTATACAAGTCATTATTTAAATAAATCTTTAATCTTATTCAAAAAGCCTTTTTCTTCAGGATTAATGTTATCTTTACTGATCTCGGCAAATTTACGCAAAGCATCTTTCTGTTTTTCATTCAGCTTCTGCGGCACAACAACTTTGATCCTGACTAACTGGTCGCCACGTGTACTGTTACGCAAACTGGGAATGCCTTTGCCCTTCAAACGCAGTACCTTTCCAGGCTGAGTTCCTTCCGGAACCTTCATCACAACCTGTCCATCCAGCGTAGGAACCTTAATCTCATCACCCAAAGTTGCCTGTACAATATTGATCGGCACTTCGCAGTAAACAGTAGTACCATCGCGCTCAAAAAACTTATGCGGTTTAACATACAAATATACATACAAATCACCGCTTGGTCCGCCTTTAACCCCTGCTTCGCCTTCTCCGGCTACCCGCAGGCGGGAACCGTTGTCAACACCTGCAGGGATCTTGACTTTAAGTTTTTTATTCTTTTTAACAGTGCCCTGTCCGCGACATTCCTTACATGGTTCGCTGATGATCTTGCCTTCACCATGACATTTAGGACATGGCCGTACATTGGTCATCTGTCCGAACATAGTGTTTTGAGTAAAACGGATCTCGCCACTTCCGTGACATTCAGGGCAAGTTTCAACTTTAGAACCAGGTTCCGCACCATTCCCATGACAATGCGGACATTGTTCGTCACGATATAAACTGATCTCACGTTCTAAACCAAACGCAGCTTCTTCAAAAGTGATTTCCAGGTCAAAGCGTAAATCAGCACCGCGCTGAGGACCGGCATTAGAACCACGCGAGCCGCGGCCCTGCCCGCCGAAGAACATATCAAAAATATCTTCCATGCCTCCGCCGCCAAAACCGCCGAAACCTTCAAAGCCCCCAAATCCACCAGCACCGCCGGCACCGCCGTTTTCAAAAGCAGCATGTCCAAACTGGTCATATTGGGCACGTTTCTGCTCATCGCTGAGTACACTGTAAGCCTCGGACGCTTCTTTAAATTTCTCAGCCGCTTCCGGATTATCTTTATTCACATCAGGATGATACTGACGTGCCAGTTTGCGGTATGCTTTTTTAATTTCATCTGCTGTAGCGGTTTTAGACACGCCTAGCACGTCATAATAATCTTTTTTACTCAAAGTTTACACCATCCTAAGCCGATTATTTTTTGTCTTCGTCAACCACTTCGGCGTCAACAACATCGTCATCAGCTTTTTTTGCGCCCTCGGCTGTTTCAGTACCTTCAGCACCTTTAGCAGCTTCAGTTTGTTTGTACAGCTCTGCGGAAAGTTCATAAAGAGGTTTGGTCAAAGCTTCAGTATCTGCTTTGATTTTTTCCATATCTTCGCCTTTCAGAGTCTCTTTTAAAGTATCAAGCGCTGCCTGTACTTTTCCAATCAATTCTTCAGAGCCTTTGCCTTCCATATCTTTAATGGTCTTTTCGGCTTGATAGCACAGGGAGTCAGCATTATTACGTACTTCAACGCCTTCTTTACGTTTTTTATCAGCTTCAGCATTAGCCTCTGCTTCTTTTACCAGACGGTCGATTTCGTCTTTTTCCAAAGTACCTGAAGACGTAATAGTGATTTTTTGTTCTTTACCGGTACCAAGATCCTTAGCGCTTACATTTACGATACCATTAGCATCGATATCGAAAGCAACTTCGATCTTCGGTACTCCACGAGGAGCAGCCGGGATTCCGGAAAGCTCAAAACGTCCCAGAGTTTTATTATCGGCAGCCATTTCACGTTCACCCTGCAGTACATGGATATCAACTGAAGGCTGATTATCAGCAGCAGTAGAGAAGACCTGCTTACGGGAAGTCGGGATGGTAGTATTACGTTCAATGATTTTTGTGAACACACCGCCCAAAGTTTCTATACCCAAAGACAACGGAGTTACGTCAAGTAAAAGCACGTCTTTTACTTCACCTGCCAAAACGCCGGCCTGAATGGCAGCACCAACGGCAACACATTCGTCAGGGTTTACACCACGGTAAGGCTCTTTACCGATAAATTTTTTCAAAGCTTCCTGTACAGCAGGAATACGGGAAGAACCGCCTACCAAGATAACTTTATTGATATCAGAAGCAGACAAGCCGGCGTCAGCCATAGCCTTGCGGGTCGGCTCCATTGTGCGTTCAACGAGATCAGCAGTCAATTCGTCAAATTTTGCACGAGTCAGATCCATATCCAAATGCTTCGGACCTTCAGCACCGGCAGTAATAAACGGCAGGTTGATATTAGTAGTCAAAACACCGGATAATTCGATTTTTGCTTTTTCAGCGGCTTCACGCAAACGCTGCATAGCCATACGGTCATTACTCAGATCAATACCTTCATTTTTCTTAAATTCAGCAACCATCCAGTCAACGATTTTCTGGTCAAAATCATCGCCGCCTAAATGAGTATCACCGTTAGTAGCTTTTACTTCAAAAACACCGTCACCTACATCAAGGATAGATACGTCGAAAGTACCGCCGCCAAGGTCATAAACCATAACGGTATGGTCGTCGCTTTTATCAATACCATACGCCAAAGATGCAGCAGTAGGCTCGTTGATGATACGGAGAACTTCCAAGCCTGCGATACGGCCGGCATCTTTAGTTGCCTGACGTTGACTGTCAGAGAAGTAAGCAGGAACAGTAATAACTGCCTGAGTTACTTTTTCACCTAAATATTTTTCAGCATCTTCTTTCAACTTTTGCAGAATCATCGCGGAAATTTCTTCCGGAGAATATTTTTTATCGTCGATTGCTACTTTATAGTCAGTACCCATATGACGTTTAATAGAACTAATAGTTCTGTCAGTGTTGGATACTGCCTGACGTTTTGCCAGCTGACCAACTAAACGTTCGCCGTTTTTGGAAAAACCAACTACGGACGGAGTTAAACGGCTGCCTTCCTGATTAGTGATAACGGTAGGTTCGCCGCCTTCCATTACTGCTACTACAGAGTTAGTAGTACCTAAGTCAATACCAATTACTTTAGACATGATTTATTCCTCCTCGGGTTTATATGTTAATTTTAATTTATATGGCAACTATTCGTTGCTGATAACTTTAACTTTGCTGTGCCGGATAACTTTATCACGTAATTTATAGCCCTTTTCCAGAACCATCTCTACAGTGTCATCATCCATATCGGGATTTTGCCCCCTCATCACAGCCTCATGCATCTCAGGATCGAATTTTTCGCCCTGTGCTTTTATTTCTTCTACGCCCAAATCTTTAAAAGTCTGCTCGAACTGACGCCTAATCATTTCAATACCTGAATAAATTCCGGCGGCATCATCAGATTTTCTGGCGGCGTCTTCAGCACGTTCAAAATTATCCAACACCTTTAAAAATTTTCCGACAACATCAGCGGTAACAAAAGTTGCCAGCTGTTCACGTTCGGACGTATTGCGTCGGCGGAAATTATCAAAATCTGCCTGCAGCCTTAAAATACGGTTCTGCAGTTCTTCGATCTTAACATCCTTTTCATCCTGTTCAGGAGTTTTTTCTTCAGCAGCTCCCTCACTCTTTTTCCCGGCAGTCTCATCGACTCCATTAGCAGCATCGGCTGTATTCGTTTGAGCTTCCTGCTGAGGTGTTTCTTCGGCAGTTGTTTGCTTTGAGCTTTCCTTCAAATCTTCTGTTTGCAAAACACTTCCTCCTTATAGTCTTTTTACTTATCTAAAATTGTTTTCAGATATTTATGCAGGTAATCCATTACAGAAATGACCTTACCGTATTCCATACGGGTTGGACCTAATACTGCCATCGTACCTACGATCTGACCATTCAGACGATAAGTAGCCTGAACCATACTGCAATCCTGAATACCGGTAAATTTATTTTCAGAACCTATCGTTACCTTAAGGCCTGAATCTTCACCACCCTGCAAAAGATCCTTCAGGACCTTTTCTTCTTCTAATATACCAAGCAGGTTTCTGACTCTTTCCACATCACGGAATTCCGGTTGATTAAGCAGTTGCTTTGTTCCGCCTAAAAATACCTTCTGTTCCTGCCTGCGCCCTGTCATTTTACGTACAGCCTGCAGTAATGATGAAAAAATGAGTTTATCCTCGACCACATCTGTATGGACATTCTGCAAAATCTCCACAGAAATATCGCTAAGATTGCGATCTTCCAGCAATTTGCTCATTTTACCAGCCAGATAATCCATCTCTTCAGAAGACATACCTAAAGGAATATCAACAACATTCGTATCTATACTGCCATCATCGGCAACGATACATAAAATAGCATGCTGACTGTCAAGCGGCAAAAATTTTAAATAACAGAAATTTGCAATCGTCTGCTGGTTAGTCAAAACCATGGAAACATTCTGTGTCATACGTGACAAGATCTTGGCTGTCGACTGGAAAATATCATCAATGTTACGACGACGTTCATTATACCAGCCATCTATTAATGCCATATCATTATCTGTCAATGTCCCCGGTTCAATCAGGGCATCTACATAAAAACGATAAGCCTGAGCAGATGGAATACGTCCCGCTGAAGTATGCGGCTGTTCCAAATAACCCAGAAGCTCAAGGTCTGACATCTCATTACGGATCGTTGCCGGGCTGAGCCCTAAGTCATACTTGCGGGCAATAGTACGTGAACCAACCGGCTCAGCTGATGAAATGTAGTCTTCTATGATAATTTGCAGGATCTTTTTCTTTCTTTCGTTTAACACGATCCCACCTCCAACTCGATTGTTAGCACTCATCTCATTAGAGTGCTAACATCTTGGTATTAGAATAGCACTGACCTTAACAGTTGTCAACCAATTTTTCTTACTTCACAAAGATTTCAAAAATTTCATTGCTAAAGCGCATCCCTTGCTCCGTCAGCCTCATCCGCCTATGCTCAATATCATAGAATACTAAATTTCCTCTAATAAATTTTTCTAATTCAACCCCAAATTCTAACATTACATCACAGCCAAAACGTTGTTCAGTTTCTATTAAATCTATCCCTACCGTCGTCCGTAAACCCATAAATAAATATTCTGACAGCTGCATTTCTTTTGTCAGATCTTCAAAGCCTCCACAACTTTTGCCACTTTGAATACTTTCAATATAATCAGTTACAGAATCTGTTGCTGTAAAACGTTGACTGCCATTAAAGCTGCAGGCGGAACTGCCAAAAGACAAATACGGCAGATAATGCCAGTAAACAAGGTTATGCCTTGACTCCTGACCTGACACTGCATAATTTGAAATCTCATATCTATGCAGTCCCTGTGCTTCCAGATACTCCTGTACCAATTCATACATTGCCAGCTGACAATCTTCGTCCGGCAACTCAACTTTTCCTTTGTCCAGCATACCTGCCAAAGGCGTATTTTTTTCAATCGTCAAACCATATACCGACAAATGCTGCAACCCTGCCGCTGTTAAATTCTGCAGACTGGTCTTCAGCGTTTGAAGGGACTGCTCCGGCAAGCCATAAATAAGGTCAGCACTGACTCGTGTAAAACCAGCCTTCTCTGCCATTGTAATAGCGTCTAAAGCCTCGTTGGCCGTATGTATCCTGCCAACAGCCCGAAGTTCGGCATCGTTAAGACTTTGAACACCAAAGCTTATACGATCAAATCCCAAATCTTTAAAAAAACGCAGCTTATCCAAATCGGCAGTACCGGGATTAACTTCAATCGTTGCCTCTGCCGGTTGCAGCCAGCATCCATTTTTTTGCAAAGCTTCTACCAGTTTCGCCAAAAGCTTTTCCGAAAGCAACGAGGGAGTCCCGCCGCCAAAATACAGCGTGGCCTGATCTGCAATAGTCACTTCATTGCTGCGCATCATTATTTCACTGCAGACAGCATCAACATACTTTTCCATAGTTTCTGTGTCAGCACCTGCATATGAAGCAAAGTCACAATATAAACATTTTTGCAAGCAAAAAGGGGTATGTATATATACCCCCTGGATTTGTTCCCATTTTTGCATTTTAATCCATCTTCAAAATCGCCATAAAAGCTTCTTGCGGCAGCTCTACACTGCCGACCTGCTTCATGCGTTTCTTACCTTCTTTTTGTTTTTCCAACAATTTGCGCTTGCGGCTGATATCACCGCCATAACACTTAGCCAATACGTCTTTGCGCATCGCTCTTACATTTTCGCGGGCAATAACTTTATTACCTATGGCAGCCTGTACAGGTATCTCAAACATCTGACGCGGAATAAGACTGCGCAGTTTTTCTACCAGCTGACGTCCCCTGGAAACAGCTTTTTCACGGTGTACTATAGCTGACAGGGCATCCACCGGTTCTCCATTCAGCAAAATATCTACCTTTACCAAGCTGGAAGCACGATAACCGGCCAGCTCATAGTCCAAAGAAGCATAACCTCTGG